>Ga0181525_10001063_pt1 | contig 23824 bp, 21 predicted proteins | sample PEATcosm2014_Bin_48_FD_121100 | JGI IMG/M metagenome (GOLD analysis project Ga0181525, IMG submission 121100) | Peatland microbial communities from MTU Mesocosm Facility, Houghton, MI, USA - PEATcosm2014_Bin06_10_metaG | ecosystem: Environmental > Terrestrial > Soil > Wetlands > Peat | place... | reverse complement strand
TTCAACAGCGCGGAACAAGAAGCATTCGCCGCGGCCGAGCCGCGGCCGCTGCCGGCGCAGGTGCTCGATCACGCCACCGGTTATCTGCTCGCCTTCGGCGTGCTGGCGGCGCTGGCGCGCCGCATCGAGGTGGGCGGTTCCTGGCATGTGCGCGTTTCGCTCGCGCAGACCGGCCACTGGCTGCGGCAGCTCGGTCGCATCGACGGCATGGCGTGCTCCGATCCCGAATTCGACGACGTCACCGATTGCCTGGAGGAGAGTGCGTCGGGATTCGGCCGGCTGACGGCGGTGCGCCACGCCGCGGTCACGCCGGAGACGCCGCCGCATTGGGCGCGGCCGAGCGTTCCGCTCGGCACCGACGCGCCCCAATGGCCGCGGCAATCTTAAAGGAACGGCGTCTTCCGTTACGGCACCGACCGCAGCGTCAGGCCGGCAACGCCGAGTGCGAGATTGACCCCGACCTGGCCCGAAACCGACAGCGGCTGCAACGCGAAAGACCGATGCGAGCCGCCGACCAGCGCATTGGCGCCGACGCCGACACCGGCGGATACGCTGCCGCTGGCGCCGCCATAATCGCCGGCGAGCGCGCCGTGCCGCCAGCCGTTCGTCGGAGCGATCACGCCCCAGGTCATGATGCCGCCGGTGGTGACGCCGAGATCGAGTCCGACGCGGTTGATAGAACCCGCGTAATATTCCGGCGGCGCGCCGCTATCGGGTGCGAATGTACACCTGATCTTTTGATGCGAGCCGACGATGAAGCCGATACTGGCGGAGGTTTTACAGGTCAGCACGCCGACCTTGGTGCCGCCCGATTGCTGGGCCGACGCCGGAGCTGCCAGGACGGCGGCAAACGCCAGTCCGGCCAGCAGACCATAGTATTTTCGCATGAGCATTTTCCCGGAGTTTTGAATTGGACCTAAAACCGTTCGCAAATGAAGTTCGGGGCGAGAGAAAGCATAGGTACCCCCTCGTCGCAAGGCGTCACAAGTGTCGCGCGGCCTTGCGGCGGCCACGCTCTTGCGCCACATGAGCACTCGGTGAAATCGGGTCAGCACATGCCCAAAGTCGCAAAAAAGACTGCCAAACGGCCGCCACGGCCGGGCCGAAGCGGGCTTGGCGTTCTGCCGGAATGGAATCTCGCGGATCTTTATTCCGGGCTCGACGATCCCGCGATCAAACGCGATCTCGACCGTGCCGACGCCGAGTGCGTCGCATTCGAGGAAGCCTATAAGGGCAAGCTCGCCGCTATGGCGGACGGAGCGGGGGCCGGCGCGGCGCTTGCAGCGGCGGTGCGGCGCTATGAGGCAATCGACGACCGGATGGGGCGGCTCGGCTCCTATGCCGGACTCGTCCATGCCGGCAATACCGTCGATCCGGCGCGCACCAAATTCTACGGTGACGTGCAGGAGCGTATGACCGCGGCTTCGACGCATCTTTTGTTTTTCACGCTCGAACTCAACCGCGTCGATGATCGCTTGCTTGAAGCCGCGATGGCCGACCCGGCGCTCGGCCATTACCGGCCGTGGCTCGAGGACGTGCGGCGCTACAAGCCGTACCAGCTCGAAGATCGCGTCGAGCAATTGTTTCACGAGAAGTCGGTGACCGCCTATTCCGCCTGGAACCGGCAGTTCGATGCCGCCATCGCCAATCTGCGGTTCAAGGTTGCGGGGAAATCGCTTGCCATCGAACCGACGCTGAACCTTTTCCAGGACCGCTCCGGGGCGAAGCGCAAGGCCGCCGCGCAGGCATTGGCGCATACATTCAAGGATAATGTGCAAGCGTTCGCGCTCATCACCAACACGCTCGCCAAGGATAAGGAAATCTCCGACCGCTGGCGCGGCTTTGCCGACATCGCCGACGAGCGCCACCTGTCGAACCGGGTCGAGCGCGAAGTCGTGGATGCTTTGGTCGCGGCGGTGCGCGCCGCCTATCCGCGGCTGTCGCACCGCTATTACGCCCTCAAAGCCAAATGGTTCGGCAGGAAGCGGCTGCCGTACTGGGATCGCAATGCGCCGCTGCCGCAAGTCCCGACCCGCAATGTCGGCTGGACCGAGGCGAGGGACACCGTACTCGAGGCTTATGGCGCATTCTCGCCGAAGATGGCGGCGATCGCGCAACGGTTTTTTGCCGAGCGCTGGATCGATGCGCCGGTGCGGCCGGGCAAGGCCCCCGGCGCCTTCGCGCATCCGACAACGCCCTCGGCGCATCCTTATGTGCTGCTGAATTACCAAGGCAAGCCGCGCGACGTGATGACGCTTGCGCATGAGCTCGGCCACGGTGTTCATCAGGTGCTGGCCGCGCCGAACGGCGCCTTGATGGCGCCGACGCCGCTCACTCTTGCCGAGACCGCGAGCGTGTTCGGCGAGATGCTGACATTCAAGAAACTGCTCGCCGGAACGCACGACAAGAAAGCGCGCAAAGCCATCCTCGCCGCCAAGGTGGAGGACATGATCAACACCGTGGTGCGGCAGATCGCGTTCTATACGTTCGAGCGCGCCGTCCACACCGAGCGCAAGAACGGCGAATTGACGGCGGAGCGTATCGGCGAATTATGGCTCGACGTGCAGCGCGAAAGCCTCGGACCGGCGATCGAATTGAAACCCGGCTACGAGGCGTTCTGGGCCTATATCCCGCATTTTGTCCATTCGCCGTTCTACGTTTACGCCTATGCGTTCGGTGACTGCCTGGTGAATTCACTCTACGCCGTCTATGAGCACGCCGCGGACGGCTTCGCGGAGCGCTACCTCGCCATGTTGTCCGCCGGCGGCACCAAGCATCATTCGGAGTTGCTCGCGCCGTTCGGCCTCGACGCGCGCGATCCCGCCTTCTGGCAGGGCGGCCTCGGCGTCATCGAGCGGCTGATTGTGGAGCTGGAAGGCCTGAGCTGAAGGCCTGAGCTGAAGGCGTGATGGCGAACTGCGAAAAACCTGACCGCGAAAAAAATCGCCTCACCGCCCGTGCGGCGCGTTACGCGCGGGTCGGCGCCAATGTCGGCGGTGTGGCGGCGCGCTATGCGGGACGGCGGCTCATGGGCAGCGAGCCCGATCGTGCCGGTGACGCGACCGCGCTGTCGTCGGCGCTCGGCAGGCTTAAAGGCCCGCTGATGAAGGTCGCGCAATTGATGGCGACCATTCCCGATCTGCTGCCGCCGGAATACGCCGCCGAATTGCAAAAGCTGCAAAGCGAAGCGCCGCCGATGGGCTGGGCCTTCGTCAAGCGCCGCATGATGGCGGAGCTCGGCCCCGATTGGGCGGCGAAGTTTGAAGACTTCGAGCACCACCCCGCCGCGGCCGCATCGCTCGGACAGGTGCACCGCGCGCGCTCGCTCGACGGCGCTTTGCTGGCCTGCAAGCTGCAATATCCGGACATGCAGTCCGCCGTCGAAGCCGACCTGCAACAACTGCAATGGCTGCTGGCGATCCGGCGGCGGCTGGATTCGGCGATCGACACCAGCGAAATCGGCAAAGAGATCGGGGCGCGGGTGCGCGAGGAGCTCGACTACCGGCGCGAAGCCAAGCATGTCGCGCTTTATCGCGAAATGCTCGACGGCGTCGACTGCGTGCGCGTGCCGCGCGCCTGGCCCGAGCTTTCGACGGGCCGGCTGCTGACACTGGATTGGCTCGACGGCACGCGGATGCTCGCGCATAAGAACGACCCGCTTGAAGCGCGCAACGCGCTGGCGACCGCGATGTTCACCGCGTGGTGGTTTCCGTTCAGCCGCTTCGGCGTGATCCACGGCGACCCGCATCTCGGCAATTACACCATCTTCGCGCGCGGCGGCGAACCGGCGGGCATCAATCTCCTCGACTACGGCTGCGTCCGCATTTTTCCGCCGAAATTCGTGCGCGGTGTCGTCGACCTCTATCATGGGCTGCTGCGCGGCGAAGACGATCTCGTGGTGCACGCCTACGAAACCTGGGGCTTTCGAAAGCTGTCGCGCGACCTCATCGACACGCTCAACATCTGGGCGCGGTTCATCTATGGGCCGCTCCTTGATGACCGCGTGCGCACCATCGCGGACGGCGTCGCGCCGTCGGAATACGGCCGGCGCGAAGCGTTCCGCGTCCACCAGGCGCTCAAGCAAAAGGGCCCGGTGACGGTGCCGCGCGAATTCGTGTTCATGGATCGTGCCGCGATCGGCCTGGGCGCGGTGTTCCTGCATCTGCGCGCGGAGCTTAATTTCTATCGCCTGTTCAACGAAGCGATCGAGCACTTCGCGATGGACCGCGTCGCCAAGCGGCAGGCGGCGGCGCTGGCAAATGCAGGCTTGTAGCTAAAAGCCATCAGCAGCAATCGCAGTCGATACCTTCGAGCGCGACCAACGCGTTCTTCATGAAGGCAGGCGGCAGGTCGTCTTCGGCCACGTCCGCCAGCGGCTTGAAGATTTTGAAGTGATGCCGTCCCAGCTCGGTCCAAAACACCATGTGGGTTTCGACCGGCGGACAGCCGGGAACGGTGCAGGTCACTTCCGACACCATAATTGTCGCGTCTTCCGCAAGCGCGAAACGCGCCCGCGTCCAATCGCGGACGCGGTCTAGCGCGGTGCCATCTTGGCGTTTGCTAAGAGAGCGCATCTTGACCATTATATTTTAACGACAAAAAGCACGAACGAGGAGACACTGTCAGTGGCCGAAACAGTATTGGCGGCGGTACGGACCGGCCCGAGCAAGACCGAAATCCGGGACTACCCGATGCCCGATATTCCGGAAGACGCCGCGCTTTTGAAGATGGAGGTCGGCGGCATCTGCGGCACCGACGTCAAGCTTTACAAGCACCCGCCGTCAAGCGCGCCGGTCATCATGGGCCACGAGAATATCGGCACCATCGCCAAGGCCGGCCGCGAATTCACGCGACGCAAAGGGTTTAAAGAGGGCGATCTGGTCTTTGTCGAGCACTATGTCAGTTGCGGCAAGTGCGAGTGGTGCCACGCCGGACAATATCGCCACTGCGAGAACACCAACTGGCGCACCAATCCGGACGCGATCCGCTACGGTTACACGTCGGCGGAGAAAGCGCCGCATTTGTGGGGCGGCTTTGCGCAATATGTTTATCTGCCGTGGAACGCCGTGGTGCATCATGTGCCGAAGGGCGTCTCGGCGGAGCTTGCCGGCCTCGTCACGCCGATGGCGAACGGCGTCGAGTGGTCGCTGTTCGACGGCGGCATCGGTTACAATTCGACGGTGCTGATCCAGGGCCCCGGCCAGCAAGGTCTGTCGCAGACCGTCATCTGCAAGCAAGCCGGCGCGTCGCTGATCATCGTCACCGGCACCTCGAAAGATAAGGCGCGCATGGACGTTGCGAAGAAACTCGGCGCCGATCACGTCATCGATGTACAGAAGGAAGACCCGCTGGCGCGCGTCATGGAGATTACCGGCGGCAAGGGCGTCGATGTTTCGCTCGACTGCACCGCCGGCGCCGGCACCATCCCGATCCTACTCGGCATCGAGGCGCTTAAGCGCAAAGGCGGCGTGATTGTTGCTCAAGGCGAGATGGCGCAATTCCCAAATTTTCCGCTGGAGAAATTCACGGTGAAGTTCATCACCATGAAGAGCGCCCGCGGCCACTGCTACAAAGCCTGCGAGCTTGCCTTGGCGCAGTTGGCCTCGAAGCGGTTTCCGCTGGAGCTCGTCACCACGCACCGTTTCGGCTTGAAAGACGTCGACCTCGCCATCCGTTCGGTCGGCGGCGAGGGTGTGCCGGACGTGATTCACGCCTCGCTGATGCCATGGTCGTGACCCGGATCGGCAAGCTGCAACCAAGCCTGCCTTCAGCCGCGTCGCGCGCCTAGTCTTACTTCACGAGTCCGGGCCGGCGTGGTAGCAGGGCGTGACTTTAAGCGCAGGCTATCCGATGGACTCGATCTTCATTGTGCGCGGCACGGCGGACGCGATCCCGATTTGGTTCGTTACCGCGGCGAACTATCCGGATGTCCGCAAGACGCTCGGAACCGAGGCGGCTTCCTTCGCCAATGCCGCGGGTTTCGAGCCGAAAGCCGGCCGCCTCTTGCTGCTGCCGGGCAAGAAAGCGCTGGGCGGCGTTCTGTTCGGGCTCGAAGGCGCCGATGAAACCAAGGACCTGTTTCTTCCCGGCCGCCTGCCGCAGCAATTGCCGGACGGCGTTTACCGCTTCGCCAACGCTCCGCACGATGTCCGGCTGGCAGCGCTCGCTTTCGCGCTCGGCAGTTACCGCTTCACGCGCTACCGCAAGGCCGATGCGCGCGCGGTCAAGCTCAACCTGCCGCAAAGCGTCGACCACGACGAACTCACGAACATCGCGGAAGCGGTGACGCTGGCGCGCGACCTCATCAATACGCCGGCAAACGATATGGGCCCGGCGCAGCTCGAGCAGGCCGCGCGCAAGCTCGCCGCGCGGCACAGCGCCACGATCAATGCCGTGGTCGGCGATGAGCTCTTGGCGCAGAATTTTCCGCTGATCCACGCCGTCGGCCGCGCCGCCGAAGGCGCGCCGCGGCTGATCGACATGGCTTGGGGCGACAGCAAACATCCGCGCGTGACGCTGGTCGGCAAGGGCGTCTGCTTCGATACCGGCGGTCTCGACATCAAGCCGGACGCTTCCATGCTCAACATGAAAAAGGACATGGGCGGGGCCGCGACCGCGCTTGCGCTTGCACACATGATCATGGCGCGCGGACTGAAAGTCCGCTTGCGCGTGCTCATTCCGGCGGTCGAAAATTCCATTGCCGCAGGGAGCTTCCGGCCGCGCGATATTTATACGTCGCGCAAAGGCATCACCGTCGAGATCGGCAACACCGATGCCGAGGGCCGGCTCGTCCTCGCCGATGCGCTCGCGCTTGCCGATGAGGACAAGCCCGATCTGATCGCCGATTTCGCCACCTTAACCGGCGCTGCCCGGGTCGCGCTCGGCCCGGACGTGCCGGCGTTTTTCACCGACGACGATGAACTCGCCGGCGAGCTGATGGGTTTCGCCAAAGCCGAGAGCGATCCGCTGTGGCGGCTGCCGCTATGGCGGCCTTACGAGGCGATGCTCGAATCCAAGATCGCCGACATCAACAATGTCGGCGGCAGTCAGGGCGGCGCCATCACCGCGGCTTTGTTCATGCGGCGCTTCGTGACCGCGAAGTCCTGGCTGCATCTCGATTTGTTTGCCTGGACCGCCACCGCCAAAGCCGGCCGGCCGGAGGGCGGCGAATTGCAAGCGGCGCGCGCGCTCTATGCGTTGCTCGCGGCGCGCTACGGCTGAGCCGAACAGAAGATGAAAGGCTTCGATCCTCGCGTCACGCCGGCCCGCCCCGATTTGGCGGCCAAGCATCTCGAGGGCAAAGTGGCGGCGGCGCGTTTTATCGAGGGCCGTGTGATGGAGGTCGTTGCGCCGCAGGCGCCGCTGCGTCACGAGCCGCGGCCCGACGCGCCGCTCGTCACCGAAGCGCTCTGCGGCGAGCGGGTCAGCGTCTATGACAGCAATGCCGAGGGTTGGTCCTGGGGTCAGCTCGCCGCCGACGGTTATGTCGGCTGGCTACCGTCGAGCGCGCTTGGCCCGCCCGGTCCGCCCCCGACGCACAAGGTCGCGGCGCTGCGGACTTTTGCCTTTCCCGGCCCCTCGATCAAACTGCCGCCCATCGAGGCGCTGCCGCTCGGCGCGACGATTGTGGTCGCGCGTGTCGCCGATCGCATGGCGGTGACGCCAGCCGGCGCTTATGTGCCGGCGGCGCATCTCAAACCGATTGACGAATATGAAATGGATTTCGTCGCGGTGGCCGAGCGTTTCCTGGGCGTTCCCTATCTTTGGGGTGGCAAGACCGCGCTTGGGCTCGATTGTTCGGGCCTGGTGCAGATCGCGCTTACCGCCTGCGGCCTGTCATGCCCGCGCGACTCCGATATGCAGGAGCAGGCGCTGGGACAGCCGGTCGCTCGCTCCGATGTCAGGCGCGGCGATCTCGTGTTCTGGAAGGGTCATGTTGCCGTAATGCGCGACCATGCAACTCTTTTACATGCAAACGCCTTCCACATGGCCGTCGCCATCGAACCCATCGCCGACGCCGTCACCCGCATCCGCGGCGCCGGCAGCGAGATCACGAGCATGCGGCGGATCGGGCCATAGCCGGCGCGCGGTGGCGCCGGTGCGCCATGTGCTTTACTGTCAGGGCACTTGCTGAAAACGCGGAGCAGCGCGATGAGCACCGTAGATCCAGGTCCGGCCACGCGGCCGAGCGTGCCGCCGGTCGCCACGACGCCCAAATTTTTTCACATGAACTTCTGGATCAGGGAACTGCCCTTCAGCCTGGTGCTGATCCTGACGATGATCGGCGTTGCTTATACGAGCTTTTCGAAACAGCCGATTACGGGTTATTGGGAAATTCTGGCGCCGCTGATCGCGCTGGTTTGCGTCGGTGCCGGTTGGCAAAGCGCGACCGACAGTTCGGCGCGATTTCGCCTGATAGGATCGCAAGCGCTGCACTGGCTCGCCTTCCTCGTGGTGATGAACATGATGTTGCTGCCGAGCGTGCAGCGGATTTTCAACGCCGGCGCCACCGGACTCGCCATTTTTACGCTTTTGACACTCGGGACCTTCACCGCCGGCGTCCACGTCCTGTCGTGGCAAGTCTGCCTGCTGGGTCTGGTCATGGCGCTCGGCATTCCGGCGATTGCCTGGGTCGAGAACTCCGCTTTGATTTTGGTTCTGATTGTCGGAGTGGTTGTCGGGATTGGCGCGGTGCTGTGGTGGCATTGGCACGAATATCGCGCTCGCGCGGCCTGACGCGAACGACGGGTTGATGCGCGGCGATCATGCCGCGACGTCGGATTGTCCCGGATGCCGGCCCGCCCGCTGCGGCAGAATAAGAATGCAGGCGATAATGAATGCGCCGATGACCGCCGAAGCGACGGGACGGCTCAAGGCCAATCCGCCGTCGCTCAAGGGCTTGTCGAGGAAGTCGCCGACGGTCGCGCCAAGCGGCCGCGTCAGGATAAACGTGGCCCAGAATAAAAACACCCGCGACGCTTTGGTGAAGAAGTAAGCCGCGGCCAGTACCGCCAAGCCTGTGGCGAACAGCAGCGCACCGCCGTCGTAGCCGAGGCCGGTATCGTCCGCCGTCCAATCGCCCAGCGCCGTTCCTAAAGTCTGCGAGAAGGTGATCGCGACCCAGTAGAACGCTTCCACTTTCGGCGTGTTGACGGTTGCGACAGAAATCGATCGCTCCGACCAATACCATGCGCCAAGTGTGGTCATGAGACAGACGAACAAAACCGACGATCCGCCGGCATAGCCGATACCCAACGAGCGGTCGGCGAAGTCGGCCATCGTGGTGCCGGCGGTGGTGGAGGCAACGATCGTCGCCCAGTACAGCCAGGGATAAAACTTCTTCGCCGCGATCTGACAGATTAGCAAGACAGCCAGCAGCGAGAGGAACAGCGCCGTTCCGACGAGGTATCCCCAATTCAACGTCATCGTCACGGTGTCGCCGCCGGTCTCGCCAAGCGTCGTTGCGGCGATCTTGATGATCCAAAAGACCAGCGTGACTTCGGGGACCTTGCTCGCCGATCGATCAGGCGTGGTTGTCATGCGGCCTCTTCGTGAAGGAGATTCAGCCTTTCGGCAGACCTTGTGCAGTTATGTAACGGTGCTGGCGGAGCCCGCGTCGCTCCACTAACATTCGACCGGTACGAGGGCAGAGGGCAAGGCATATGCCGGGACGCATTGCCGGAAAAGTCGCGCTTATCACCGGGGCGGGCTGCATCGGGCCCGGTTGGGGCAATGGCCGCGCCGCCGCGGTGCTGTTCGCGCGCGAAGGCGCCAAAGTCTTTGCCGTCGACAAGGATGCCGACGCGATGACGGAGACGGTGGCGCGCGTCGGCAATGACGGCGAGATCGCTACGCATGTGTGCGATGTGCTGGATGATAAGCAGGTCGGCGCCATGACGGAGGCCTGCCGCAATAAATTCGGCCGCATCGATATCCTGGTCAACAATGTCGGCGGCTCGGCCGCGGGCGGCGCCGCCGAAATGTCGGAAGAAGTCTTCGACAAGCAGATCGGCTATAATCTCAAAAGCGTATTCCTCGCCTGCCGCCACGTCATCCCGGTTATGATCGAGCAGGGCGGTGGCGCTATCGTCAATACCGCGTCGAGCTCCGGTATTCGCTTTACCGGGTCGCCGCAGATCGGCTATGCCTCGGCCAAGGCCGCGGTCATCCAATTCTCGCGCGTCACCGCCGTGCAATATGCGAGCAAGGGCATTCGGGTGAACACGGTTGTGCCTGGCCAGATGCATACGCCCATGGTCGAAGCGCGGCTCGCCAAGCAACGGACCGGCGGCGATATCGAGACTTTGCTGAAATCGCGGGTCGCGCGTATTCCGCTCGGTTTCATGGGCGACGGGCGCGACACCGCCAGTGCCGTGCTTTTTCTTGCCTCCGACGAAGCGCGCTTTATCACCGGCACCGAAATCGTGGTCGACGGCGGCATGACCGCGCGTTGCGACTGATAACTCCAAACATGGATCGTATTGAATGACCATCCGCGCCGACGATCTCACGCCCACCATCGCGCCGCCGGATCCGAATCCGAAAAAGCCGCGCATCACGCTGCCGCCGTTGTCGTGCGATTCGCATTTTCACGTGTTCGGGCCGCACAGCAAATTCCCTTATGCGGCAAACCGGCCGTTCACGCCGACCGACGCGCCCAAGGAAGATTTGTTCCGCTTGCACGAATTCCTGGGCATTCAGCGCGGCGTATTCGTGCAATCGACCTGCCACGGCACCGACAACCGGGTGCTTGTCGATCTGCTCGCCGCCGGCAAGGGCCGCTATCGCGGCGCCGCCCTGCTCGATCCGACGGTGTCCGATGCCGAAGTCGAGCGGCTCGACGACGCCGGCGTGCGCGGCGTGCGCTTGCATTTTCTCACCGGGCATCTCGGACCGCCGAAGCCGCGCGAGGATATGCTGTGGATCATCGAGAAGGTCGCGCCCTACGGCTGGCACATCGAAATGCACGTCGGCGGCAATAATGTCATCGATCTCTACGAGTTCATCACCACGATCGAAGCTCCGGTGGTGATCGACCATATCGGCCGCATCGACGTCGCCGAAGGCCTGCATGGCAAGGCGTTTTCGGTTCTGCGCCGGTTGCTCGACCGCGGCAATATCTGGGTGAAGCTCTCCGGCACTGACCGCATCAGCAAGCAGAAATACCCCTACGCCGATGCGATAGCCTTCCCGCGCGATCTCGCCGCGCACGCGCCCGAGCGCGTGGTCTGGGGCACCGACTGGCCGCATCCGAACCACAATGCCGTGCCCAATGACGGCGAACTGGTCGACCTGATCGCCGAGATCGTTCCCGACGAGCGCAAGCGGCGGCTGATGCTGGTCGACAACCCGGCGAAACTGTTCGGATTTTGAGCAACCTTCATGACGAAGAAGACGCTCGGCAAGCTGCCGTCCGACGCCTTCGGCATGTTGGAGTTGCCGATGTTGCCGCCGGAGATTCTCGACGGCTATCGCGCGCTGCCGGACCTCACCGGGCTAACGTCGGACGCGATGGATGAACTCGGTATCGCAGGCGCGGTGCCGGCCGCTTTGCTGCGCCCGACCGATCCGAATGCCCGTCTGGTCGGGCGCGCGCTGACGGTGCGCAATGTCGCCAAAACCGCGCCGGTCGCCGAGGCGGTCAAGGCCGGTGTCTCGGGGCTTGGCGAAATCGAGGCGCATAACCTCGCCGAGCCGGGCGATGTCATCGTGCTGCAGGGTGTCGACCTCGTTTCGAACCTCGGCGGCATCTCGGCGACCATCGGGCATCGCCAAGGCGAGCTTGGCGCGATCGTCGACGGCGGTGTGCGCGACGTCGATCATTCCCGCGGCATCGGCTATCCGATCTGGTCGCGCAGCGTCACGCCGATCACCGGAAAATGGCGCGTTGAAACCGTCGCCATCAATCGGCCGGTGTCGATCTTCGGCGTGACCGTCAATCCCGGCGATCTCGTGCTGGCGGACGAAACCGGCGTTTGCTTCATTCCGCGCGAGCGGGCAGGGGACGTGCTGCGGCGCACGCAACGCAACGTCGCCGCCGAACAGCGGCGCGAGGAAAAGATCGCCTCAGGCGCGCCGGTGGCCGCGCTGTTCGGCAAGGCACGCTAAGCCCTATTCGCCGGTTATGCCGAGCGTCTTGATGGTGTCCGGCCAGGTGGCGAAATCTTGCTTAAGCCGCGCCGCAAACGCTTCGTGACCGAGCGTGCCGTGCATGCCGTTGTCGGCGAAGCGCTGCTTGACGGCCGGCAATGCGATGACTGCGAACAGCGCCCGCTCGATCTTGTCGCGCACTTGCGGCGGCGTGCCGGCGGGCAGGAAGGCGCCGTACCAGCTTTCCATCACCACGCTCGGCAGGCCGAGCTCCTTCGTGGTCGGCAAATCCGGCAACAGCGGCGTGCGCTCGCGCGCGAACAGCGCCAGCGCCTTGACCGATCCGGCCTTGACCAGCGGCAGCAAGACCGGCAAGTCGGCATTGAGCATATCGACATGGCCGCCGAGAAGATCGTTGATCGCCGGCGCCGCGCCGCGATACGGCACATGCGTGATCTTCACCCCGGCCGCGGCATTGAGCATTTCCACGGCGATGTTCATCGTCGTTCCCGGCCCGGCCGAACCGTAGGTGAGTTTCTCCTGCTTCGCCTTGGCGATGAGGTCCTTCATGGTGCCGACACCGAGCTGCTGGTTCACCACCAGTAGGGACGGAATGCTGGCAACCAGCATCACCGGCTCGAACGATTTCACGGCATCGTACGTCGTCGGCGGCTTGAGGATCGGGCTCAGCACCTGCGAGCCCATGCTGGCAAGGAGCATCGTGGTGCCGTCCGGCGTCGCGCGCGCGACAAACTCTGATCCGATCGCGCCGCCGGCGCCGCCGCGGTCGTCGACGATCACGTCGGCGTTGAGCTGCGGGCCCAATTCACTGGCAAGAACGCGCGCCAACTGATCGACGGGCCCGCCGGCGGCAAACGGCACGACGATCTTGAGGGTGTCTGAAAGCGCCGGCGTCGCGAGCGGCAACGTCGCGCAGCACAAACCGAAGAGCCAGCCACGCAAGCGTTTCATCCCGATGCCCGCTTACTCGTCATTGCTCGACGACACCCTCGGGCGCACTTTCGAGCTTGAACGCCGCGGCGAACAGCGCCCGCGTATAATCGGTCTTCGGATTGCGGAAAAGCTCGGCGGCGTCGCCGGCTTCCACGACCTGACCATGCCGCATGACCACCAGGCGGCTTGCCAGCGCCGCGACCACCCGCAGATCGTGCGAGATGAAGAGATAGGTGAGATTGTGCCGCTTCTGCAGGTCGCGCAGGAGATCGACCATCTGCGCCTGGATCAGCATGTCGAGCGCGCTGGTCGGCTCGTCGAGGACGATGAAGCTCGGTTCCAGGACGACGGCGCGCGCCACGGCGATGCGCTGGCGCTGGCCGCCGGAAAATTCGTGCGGAAAGCGAAACCGCGTTTCGGGATCGAGCCCGACATCGCCGAGCGCCTGAACGACCTTCTGATCGCGCTCGCGTTCCGTCATATCGGGGTGATGAACCTTCAGGCCTTCCTTGATGATGTCGGCCACCGACATGCGCGGCGACAGCGAGCCGTAGGGATCTTGAAAGACGATCTGCATATTGCGGCGGTACGGCCGCATCTCCTTGAAGCGCAGGCCCTGCAGGTTGTTGCCCATGAACGCGATCGGGCCCTCGGAGGAGATCAACCGCAGGATGGCGCGCCCGAGCGTCGATTTGCCGGAGCCCGATTCGCCGACGACGCCGAGCGTCTCGCCCTGGCGTAACGTGATGGTCAATCCATCGCAGGCTTTGACGTGCCCGACGACCTTGCGCATCAGGCCGCTGGTGATCGGAAACCAGACCTTGAGCTGGTCCGTCTCGAGCAGCATCGGCGCGTTGGGTTGCGGCGGCGCCGGATCGGGCCTCGGCTCGGCGGCAAGCAGCGCCTGGGTATAGGGATGCTGCGGCGAAGCAAAGACCTGCTCGACGCTGCCGTGTTCGACGATCTTGCCGTCCTTCATGACGCAAACCCGTTGCGCGATCTTGCGCACGATGCCGAGGTCGTGGGTGATGAACAACAGCGACATGCCGAGCCGCGCCTGAAGATCCTTCAAAAGCGCGATGATCTGCGCTTGCACCGTGACGTCGAGCGCGGTCGTCGGCTCGTCGGCGATGAGAAGATCCGGCTCGTTGGCGAGCGCCATCGCAATCATCACGCGCTGGCGCTGACCGCCCGAAAGCTGGTGCGGATAGCTTTTGAGCCGGGTTTCCGGATTGGGAATGCCGACCTGGTTGAGGACTTCAAGCGTCCGCGCACGGGCCGGAGCGCCGGTCAGCCCGCGATGCAACAGCAAGATCTCGCCGATCTGCTTTTCGATCGTGTGTAGCGGATTGAGCGAAGTCATCGGCTCCTGGAACACGATGGTAATGTCGTCGCCGCGCACGCGCCGCATCTGCCGCTCGGTCAGTTGCAGAAGATCCTGACCCTGAAAATTGATCGATCCCGACGGATGCCGCGCCGCCGGGTAGGGCAGCAGCCTCAGGATCGACAACGCCGTCACCGATTTGCCGGAGCCTGACTCGCCGACCAGTGCCGTGCATTCGCCCTTGACGATGTCGAATGAAACGCGGTCGACCGCGAGCGTTTCGCGCTGGCCGGAACGGAAGGCGATCGACAGATCGCGGACGGAAAGACAAAGCCCCTCGCTCATGTGTAAGTCTTCCGCGGATCGAAGGCGTCGCGGACCGCCTCGCCGACGAAGATCAACAGCGACAACATCAGCGCGACGGTGAAGAAGCCGGTTAAGCCGAGCCAGGGCGCCTGCACATTGGCCTTGCCTTGCGACAATAGTTCGCCAAGCGATGGGGAACCGGGCGGCAGGCCGAAGCCGAGGAAGTCGAGCGCGGTGAGCGTCATCACCGACGACGACATGACGAAGGGCAGAAATGTCATCGTCGCCACCATGGCGTTCGGCAGCAGGTGGCGGAACATGATGACTTTATTGGAGACGCCGAGTGCGCGTGCCGCCTGGATATATTCGAAATTTCGCCCCCGCAGGAATTCGGCGCGCACCAGGCCGACGAGCCGCACCCAGGAGAACAATAGCAGGATGCCAAGCAGCACGAAGAAGCCGGGCACCAGCACCGACGAAATGATGAGGAGCAGGTAAAGCTCCGGCACCGACGTCCAGATTTCGATGAATCGCTGGAACAGAAGATCGGTCCAGCCGCCGAAATAGCCCTGCACGGCGCCGGCGGCGACGCCGATGACCGACGACACGATGGTCAGCACGAGCCCGAACAGCACCGAGATGCGAAACCCGTAGATCAGCCGCGCCAGCACGTCGCGGCCCTGGTCGTCGGTGCCGAGCCAGTTGTATTCGAGCGTGCCGCATTTCGAATAGCCGTTCTTGGCGGCGAAATCGCAATCCGCCGCGTTCAAGAGCCAAGTCGGCTTGGACGGAAATGCCGACGGCGGCCTGTCATTGATGGTGGTGTACGAGAACCGGATCGGCGCCCAGATTTCGATGGCGTGATGCTCGTCGAGAAATTTTTGCAAATAGGGATCGCGGTAATCGGCGGCGGTGCCGAGGACGTCGCCGAAGTCGGTGTCGGGATAGGTCACAAAGATCGGAAAGAAGCTCTTGCCGTCGTAATGAATGAACAGCGGCTTGTCGTTGGCGATGAATTCGGCAAGCAGCGACAACACGAACAGCACGAGAAAAATCCATAGCGAGCAGTAACCGCGCCGGTTGTTTTTGAAGTTCTGCCAGCGCCGCAGGTTGATCGGCGAGAATTCAAAGCCGCGCGGCAGTCCGCCAAGTCCAAGCGGGCCGGCCGGCTCGTTATCCGGCTTCAGCTCCGGCGGGATGCCGGGCTCGATCTCGGTTTCAGCGCTTTTCGGCAGCGTTTTGGCGTCCACCTACACCTCCCGCGTCTCGAAATCGATGCGCGGATCGATCCATGTATAGGTGAGATCGGAAATCAAATTTACGACGAGGCCGACGAGCGCGAAAATATAGAGATTGGCGAACACGACCGGGTAGTCGCGGTTGAGCACGCTTTCGAAGCTCAAAAGCCCAAGACCGTCGAGCGAGAAGATCGTCTCGATCAACAGCGAGCCGGCGAAAAAGGCGGACACGAACGCCGCAGGGAAGCCGGCAATGACCAACAGCATGGCGTTACGGAAAATATGGCCGTACAGCACCTGTCGCTCGGAACAGCCCTTGGCCCGCGCGGTGAGCACGTACTGCTTGCGCAACTCCTCGAGAAACGAGTTCTTGGTGAGAAGCGTCATGGTGGCGAAGGCCGCGAGCCCCATGGAAACGATCGGCAGCACCAGATGCCAGAAGTAATCGAGGATCTTCTGCCACCAGGGAAATTGCGACCAGCCGTCCGATATCAGACCGCGCAGCGGAAAGATCTGAAAGAACGAGCCGCCGGCGAACAGGATGATGAGCAGGATCGCAAACAGGAAGCCGGGAATTGCATAGCCGACGATAATCACGCCGGACGTCCAGGTATCGAACGGCGAGCCATCGCGCACCGCCTTGCGGATGCCGAGCGGGATCGAGATCAGATAGCTGAGCAAAGTCATCCAGATGCCGAGCGATATCGAGACCGGCAGTTTTTCCTTGATGAGCTGCAGCACGCTGACGTCGCGGAAATAGCTCTTGCCGAAATTGAAATGCAGGTAGTTCCACATCATCAGCCCGAAGCGTTCATAGGCCGGCTTGTCGAAGCCGTACTGCTTTTCCAGGCTTTTGATGAAGGCCGGATCGAGCCCCTGCGCGCCGCGATATTTGGAGGCGATGTCGGACTGTCCACCGCCGGGCATGGCGCCGCGCGCCCCGAAGTCGCCGGCGGCGGAACCGGATATGCGCGAGGTTGCGCCGGTATCGGTGCCGGAAAGTTTGGCGATAACGCGCTCGACGGGGCCGCCGGGCGCAAATTGCACGACGACGAACGACACCAGCATGATGCCGAAGATCGTCGGGATCATGAATAGAATGCGGCGGAGGATGTAGGCGGCCATTGTCGATCCGGTACGGTTTTCCTCCCGCCTTGAGGGGCGGGTTGCAGGCAGTTTAGCAGTATCGGTGACGCTTTTGCGTCGTCAACAGCATCGCTGAGGGCGTAAGCGGCAGCTTCAGCCTTATGTCTTACCCCGGCGGCGGGATTTTTGCTGATTTTTCGGGGTCATACCACCAAGTCTCCGGAATGCCGCGGAAATAGCGGGGTTGCGCGGCCGGCCTGCCAAACACGTTCCAGTAAGCGATCCAATGCGAGGCCTTGTACCAGTTCGGAATCCAATAGCGGCCGGCACGGATCACCCGGTCGAGCGCGCGGCAGGCGGTGACCAAAGCCGGGCGTGAATTGGCGGCCGCAATGGCGTCAATCAGCGCATCGACCGCCGGATTTTTGATGCCGGCGAGGTTGTTCGAACCCTTCAGTCCCGCGGCCTCCGAGGAGAAGAACGAGCGCAATGAATCGCCCGGCGTCGAGGAGAAATTGAACCGGTCGATGGTGATGTCGAAGTCGAAGTCATCGCGGCGCGCCCGGTATTGGACCGGATCGACGATGCGCAGCGTGGCGTCGATCCCGAGCGTGCCGAGATTTTTGATGAACGGCATGTGGTGCGGCTCGAATGCCGGCTCGTCGATCAGGAACTCGACGGTGATCGCCTCGCCGTTCGGAGCGACGCGCTTGCCGTTCTGGATCGGATAACCGGCGTCCGAAAGAAGCTGCGCGGACTTGCGCAGCAACGCGCGATCCTGGCCGGAGCCATCGGATACCGGCGGCGTATAGGGGGCTCCGAACACCTCGGCCGGCAGGAGCGCGCGAAACGGCTCGAGCAATACCGTTTCACCCGGACTCGGCTCGCCTTGCGCCATCATCTCGGAGTTTTGAAACACCGAGACGGTGCGCAGATAGGCGCCGTACATGATGGTCTTGTTGGTCCACTCGAAATCGAACGCGTCATTAAGCGCCTCACGCAGGCGAACGTCGGCAAATTTCGGGCGCCGCGTGTTGATGAACCAGCCTTGCGCGCCTGACGGCGTATCATCGGGTATCTCGTCGCGCTTGACGCGGCCGTCCTTCATGGCGGGAAAATCGTAGCGTGTTGCCCAGAAGCGCGATGTGAACTCCTCGCGGAACAGATAATTGCCGGCCGAAAAACCTTCGAAGCCGACGTCGCGGTCGCGATAATACTCGAAACGCACGATATCGAAGTTGCCCTGGCCGCGGGCGACCGGCAGGTCGGCGCCCCACCAATCCTTGACGCGCTGGTATTCGATGTAGCGGCCCGGTTCAAAGCGGCCGACGCGATAGGCGCCCGAACCCAGCGGCACGTCGAGGGTGGATTCATCGAACAGTCTGGCCGAATAATAGGTACGCGAAAAAATCGGCAAGCCGGCAACGAACAACGGCACGTCGCGCGCGCGCTTTGGCGCAAAGCTTACCGTCACGCGCGCGTCATCGTCCGCAGTGGCGCCGGCGAAATCGCGCAGCGATTGGCTGATGAGCGGGTGGCCTTTTTCTTTGAGCGTATTGAGCGAGAAGGCGACGTCTTGTGCGGTGAGCGGCGAGCCGTCGTGAAATCTGGCTTCGGGCCGGATGAAGAACCGGTAAGTGAGGCCGTCCGCCGAGCGCTGTACCTTCGCAGCGGTGAGGCCGTACATCGCGTCCGGCTCGTCGCCGGAGCGGACCATCAGCGTGGCAAAGGTCAGCTCCATCCCTTGTGCGGCATCGCCCTTGAGGATGAAGGTATTGAGCGAATTGAAGGTGAGGAAATTCTGGTTGTAGAGTTGGTCGGGCCCGATTTGCGAGAATATCCCGCCTTTCGGCGCCGCCGGATTGACGTAGCGAAAATTCCGGAAATCGGCCGGATAGCCAAGATCGCCAAACGCCGAGAGGCCATGGGATTCGCTGAAATCGTCGGCCGGTGCCGGCGATAGGCCGGCCGCTGCGGCCGCGAATTCCGAAAATGCGCCGCCTGCGATCTTCAGGACACGGCGGCGGGTAGGCCCGATCATCCGAAAGCGCTAACCCGTCTTTGCGGCTTTTTCGGCGTCCCACCACCATACGGCCGGGAAGGCCGCCCTGCCGTATTTCGGCATCGGATCGGGACGGCCGAAGCGATCCCAACGCGCGGTGCGCACCTTGCCGTAGGTCCACTGCGGCACGACGTAGTAGTTCCACAGCAAGACGCGGTCGAGCGCTCTGGTGGCCGCTTCGAGTTCGGGCCGGTTCTTGGCGAAGATCAACTGATCGATCATGGCGTCGACCGCCGGATTTTTGATCCCGATCAGGTTGTACGAACCGGGCTCGTCGGCGGATTGCGAGCCCCAATAACCGCGCTGCTCATTGCCGGGCGAAAGCGATTCTCCCCAGGCCGAGGTGATGATGTCGAAATCCCAGCTGCGCAGCCGGTTTTCGTACTGCGCCTCGTCGACCGTGCGCACGGTCGCCGTCATGCCCAGCCGCTCGAGCGACGGCTTGAAGAACAGGAAGACGCGCTCGAAGCTGGGATCCTCGGCGAGGAATTCGACCGTAAATGGTTCGCTCGTCTTGCTGTTGACCAGTTGCTGGTCGCGCACCTCGTAGCCCGCTTCCCGCAGCAAGCGCACGGCTTCGCGGAGATTGTTGCGGATCGCCTCGGGATTGCCGTTGACCGGATTGCTGTAAGGCTTCTTGAACAGGTCGGGCGGAACCTTGTCGCGCACCGCCTCGAGCAGTTCGAGCTCGCGGCCGGACGGCAGTCCCGTGGCGGCAAGCTCGGTGCCTTCGAAATAGCTGGCGATGCGGTGGTATTGACCGTAGAAAATCTGCTTGTTCATCTCCTCGAAATCGAACGTATAATTGAAGGCGAGCCGCACGCGAGGGTCCTGGAATTTTTCGCGGCGGATGTTGAAGGCGAAAGCCTGCATCATGCCGACATTGCGGATCGGAAACTCTTCGAGCAGCACGCGTTTGTCGCCGACCGCCGGGAAATCGTAACCGGTGGCCCAATTCTTGGCGCTGTTCTCGGTGCGCCAATCGATGGTATCGGCCTTGAAGGCTTCGAGCGCGACGGTGGTGTCGCGGAAATATTCGTAGTGCAGCTCATCGAAATTGTAGCTGCCGACATTGACGTTGAGGCCACCGCTCCAATGATCCGTCACGCGCTCGTAAACGATATTGCGGCCCGCGGAAAAGTCCTTGACCCGGTAGGGTCCGCTGCCAAGCGGCGGCTCGAGCGTGGTTTCGCCGACGTCGCGTTTTTTGCCGTCCTTGTCGGCGCCTTCCCACCACAGCTTCGGCAGCACCGTCAGCTCGCCGACGATCTGCGGCAGTTCACGATTGCCGGGTCCGTCGAAGGTGAAGGTGACTTCGCGATCGCCGGTCTTCTCGACTTTGGCGACGTGACGGTAATAGGCGGCTTGCTGCGGGCTGTATTTCTTGAATGCTTCGAACGAGAACATGACGTCGTCGGGCGTAACCGGCGTGCCGTCATGCCATTTCGCTCCGGCGCGCAGCCGATATGAAGCCGAGGAGAAGTCCGGCGGAAAGCTCACGCCGTCGGCGAGCAGTCCGTATCCGCTCGATACTTCGTCGAGTGACGACAGCAAAAGGGTTTCGTAGATCAGATCGACGCCGGCGGCGAGTGAGCCTTTGACGCCTGCGATCACTAAGTTGAAGTTGTCGAAGGTGCCGAGCGCGATCTGCCGCGCCGTGCCGCCCTTGGGGGCCTTGGCGTTGACGTATTCGAATTGCTTGAAGCCTGCCGGGTATTTGAGGTCGCCGAACAGCGATAGACCGTGCTGCCAGTTTTGTGCCGGCGCCGGTGCCGGCGCTTGCGCCAGCGCGGGGTTGATCCAATGGGGTAACGGAAGCGAGCGTGCGGCGAGTGCGAGCAATGCGGAATTAAGCAAGGACCGGCGGTTCACGTGGCTCTCTCCAATGACAAGTACGCGGAGCGGTTAGGGCATCCGCTCATTATCCGCCTTTTCCATAGCAGCGCCAGCGTGCCGGAGTGTGACGCGACGAAATGGACCTTACTACCGTCTAATGTTGCGGTGCGGCGGACCCGGCGGGGGGCGCGGGTGAAGCCGCGGCCGGCGGGTTCGCAGGGGTGGCGGCTGGCGGGCTGGCGGGCGCTGCGGCCGGTGCGCTCGCAGCCGGAGCGGTCGCGCCCTGCGCTGTCGGCAGCGGTAGTGGATTGGCGGACAGCGTATTGAGGTACGCGATAACGTCGGCGCGCTGTTTCTCGCTGGAGAGGCCGGCGAACGTCATCGCCGTACCGGGCGCATCGGCGCTCGGTTTGGTGAGCCATACGTTCAAGGCATCGAAGGTCCAGGTCCCTCCCAGCTTCTTCAGCGCGGCCGAATAGCTAAAGCCCGCCACGGATGCGACCTGACGGCCGACGACGCCGTAGAGATCGGGGCCGACCTTGGCGCCCTGGCCTTCCGCGAAGTTGTGGCAGGCTTGGCACTGCTTGGCGACTTGGGCGCCGCGATCGGACGAGGCGCTGGCCAACAGGGTTTCGATGGGCACTTCGGCCGGCGCCGCGGCGGTGGTGCCGCCCGCCGGCTGCTCCTCTTTTACGGCGATCTCATAACCGGGCTTGGCCGGCGGCTCCGGCGTGAAGATCGCGCCGGACGCGATGTGCATCGCGACTAGAACCAGGCAGGTCCCCAGCAAGGCGCCGAGAATCTTGTTGATTTCGAACGAATTCATCGCTGGCTAGCTCCGCAGCGGAAAACAAGTGGGCAGTGCACAATTAGCCAGTTTGCCGCGTGTCTTGCAACCCGTATAAGCACGCACAGGCTCGCGATGGCTGATGTCCTCATCCTTATTCCCGCCCGCATGGCCGCGACCCGGTTGCCGGGCAAGCCGCTCGCCGATATCGCCGGAGAGCCGATGATCGTGCATGTCCTGCGCCGCGCGCAGGCCGCCAAGATCGGACCCGTCGTGGTCGCCACCGATTCTGCGGAGGTTGCGGGCGTTGTGGATAAAGCCGGCGGACGGGCGGTGATGACCCGGGCGGATCATGCCTCCGGCTCGGACCGCATCGCCGAAGCGTTGAACAAAGTCGATCCCCGGCGCGGCGCCCGGATCATCATCAATCTGCAAGGCGATCTGCCGACGCTTTCGCCGTCCGCCATCGCCGCGGCGCTGGCGCCGCTCGCCGACGAGGCTGTCGATATCGCAACGCTGGCGGCCGAGATTAAAGTGGCGAGGGAGCGCGCCGATCCGAATGTCGTCAAAGTTGTGGGCACGCCGCTTTCTCCGTCGCGGCTGCGGGCGCTCTATTTCACCCGCGCCACCGCTCCGGCCGGCGACGGGCCGCTTTATCACCATATCGGCCTCTACGCCTTCCGCCGCTCGGCGCTCGACCGCTTCGTCAAACTGCCGCCGTCGCCGCTGGAACGCCGCGAGAAGTTGGAGCAACTGCGCGCGCTCGAAGCCGGCATGCGTATCGACGTCGAGATCATCGATGCGGTGCCGCTCGGCGTCGACACGGCCGAGGATTTGGAAAAGGCGCGCGCCATGCTAACGGCACATCCAGGACCAAAGGGTGCGGGACCAAAGGCTGCATGACCAGACCGAGGAAGAGCAAGCGCAGAAGGATCGCGTTCCAGGGCGAACCGGGGGCGAATTCGCATATCGCCTGCAAGGAGGCCTATCGCGACTACGAGCCGTTGCCGTGTGCGACGTTCGAGGATGCCTTCGCCGCGGTCCGCACCGGGCGGGCGGCGCTTGCCATGATCCCAATCGACAATTCGGTTGCCGGTCGGGTAGCGGATATCCATCACCTGATGCCGGCGTCGCGGCTGCACATTGTTGCCGAGTGGTTTCTGCCGGTGCAGCACCAACTCATGGCGCCCAAAGGCGCGACGCTGCGGACGATTGAGACCGTCGAAAGCCACATCCACGCGCTCGGACAATGCCGCAACATCATCCGCGCGCTCGGCGTCAAGGCGGTCGTCGCCGCCGACACCGCGGGCGCGGCGCGCGAAGTGGCCGAGGCGGGCGACGTGACGCGGGCGGCGCTGGCGACCAAGCTCGCGGCCAAGATCTATCGCTTGCGTATCCTGAAAAAGGACGTCGCCGACGCCAAGCACAACACCACGCGCTTCGTCGTCTTGGCGCGCGAGGCGAAATGGGCGGGCCGCAAGGAAAAGCGCGTGGTGACGACTTTTGTGTTTCAGGTGCGCAATATCCCGGCCGCGCTGTACAAGGCGCTGGGCGGTTTCGCCACCAACGGCGTCAACATGACCAAGCTCGAAAGCTACATGGTCGACGGCAGCTTCGCCGCCACGCAGTTCTACGCCGACGTGCAGGGCCATCCGAAGCAGCGCGCGCTCGAACTCGCGCTCGAAGAGCTGGAATTCGTCTCGCAGCCGAAGACGCTGCGCATTCTCGGCGTCTACCCGGCCCATCGCTTCCGCGAGACCTTCAAATAGAGCATGATCCCGAAAGCGGAAAGGATCCTGCTCGAGGAACTAAGGAACGCAGCCGATGAGCAATGATGAACAGGCCAAGGTGCGGCGAACCCTGCAACTGCGCTTTACCCTGCCGAGCGCGGATTCGACCCACCTCGTCGCCATGATCAAGGCCGCGGCGCCATTTTATCAGATGTTCGGCAACGCCGAGGTTCGCTTGCTGCAAAACGTCGACGATCCGACGAAATTCGTCCAGCAGATCGAGTACGAGGCGGCCGAGGACTGGGAGCTTAACCGGCAGCGCCTTGCCGGCGACGCGCGGATGCAGGCCTATTTGCAAGGCTGGCGCGCGATGTTCCCCGGCGTGCTGGAGATCGACGTGTATCAGGGCGT
>Ga0181525_10001062_pt1 | contig 23827 bp, 23 predicted proteins | sample PEATcosm2014_Bin_48_FD_121100 | JGI IMG/M metagenome (GOLD analysis project Ga0181525, IMG submission 121100) | Peatland microbial communities from MTU Mesocosm Facility, Houghton, MI, USA - PEATcosm2014_Bin06_10_metaG | ecosystem: Environmental > Terrestrial > Soil > Wetlands > Peat | place... | reverse complement strand
CGTACGGCGTGAGCTGCGGGTGCTTGCTCAGCAGCCGGGCGACCAGCCCGGTCACGTGCGGCGCCGCGAACGAGTTCCCTGTCGTGACGACGGTAGAGCCGGACAGCCACGGGACCGGCACGTCGATGCCTGGTGCCCCGAAGTCTGTCGGCGGCGCGGGGTTGACGTCGAGCGCGAACGGATCGTGCCCGTCGTGCGCGGCGACCGAGATGACGGAGGAGAACTGAGAAGGGAAGGTCGGCGCGGGGACGTTGTTGGTCGCGCACACCAGGACCACGCCGGCGAACGCTGCCTCGTCGGCGATCTCGTGGAACAGCCCGAAGTAATCCTCCCGGCCGGTGCTCAGCGACAAGTTGACCACCCGGGCGCCCTCCCGGATCGCCCAGCGGAGCCCCTCGGCGAAAACCAGGCCCTTGCCCGTCAGCCGGCTGCCCAGCACGCGCACCGACCACAGGGCCGCGTCCGGGGCGGTGCGCCGGATGATCCCGGCGCACGCGGTGCCATGACCGAACAGGTCGTCGTGCGGGCCTTCGGTGCCGACGACCTCTTCGGTCTCGGAGTCCCATTGCAGGGCGATCGCCCGGTCGACGGCACCGACCTGCGGGTGGGCGGCATCAATCCCGCTGTCGACCACGGCCACGATGATTCCGGCACCGGTGGCCCCTGCCCACGCCCAGTCCTTGTCGATGGGCAGGTCGATCCGGGGCACGGGCCGCAGCTTGCCCGGGGCGAAGGCGTCGCTCCAGGCGGGCCTTAGCGGGGTCGTGACGGCCGCCTTCCCGCGTAGTCCGCGACATCCCGCAGGACCGCGAGAGCCAGCCGGCGTTCCGCCGCACCGCGGCGCGCGAGGGCGGCAAACGACGTGGCCAGCGCCACCAGGTCGGTGTCGGCGGCGGGCAGCCGGTCGGCCGCCTGGCGGAGCGCATCGGTGAGGTCATCGCTGGCCGCGGCCACGGCCAGCGCGTTCAGCAGCACCCTCCCCAGTGCGCTGAACGCCTCGACGCTGGCCAGTGCCAGCGCGGCCTGTTCGGCGAACAGGGAAAGGAGCGCCATGTCCTGCTCGGCGCCGGGCCTGCGGGCGTCACGGTCGAGCAGGCTGATGACGCCGAGCATCCGGTGTTCTGTCTGCACGGGCACCGCGAGGATGGCCTGCGGCACGTATCCGGTCTGCTCGGCCGCCTGCCGGGAGAATCGCGGGTCGCTGGCCACGTCGCTGATGGCGATCGGCTGGCCGGACTGCACCACCCAGCCGGCGATGCCCTGGCCGGCCGGGATTCGCATCCCGGTCACGTCCTGCGCGCCCTCGCCCGCCGCCACCGTGTACAGCAGTTCGGAGTCATCGTCGGTCAGCAGGGCCAGCGAGCATGCCGCCGCGCCGAACAGCCGCCGCGCCGTCTCGGTGAGCGACCTCAGCAACTCGTCGGTTCCGGCCGGCCGGACCGCGGGCCCGAGCGAGCTGGCCAGCTCGCCGAGTTCGGCCAGCAGTTCATCCGGGTTCATCGGATCCAGCCCCCGCCGCTTCCGGAACAGACAGCCCGTCTCTCACGCCACTGTGCATACGCCCAGCGCATTACCGCTGTCAATTCGCCCGGCATTCTGTCACCAGGCGGACAGCGCCACTGTCGCGCAGCTGACAGACACCGCGACGGTCCCCGGCAATCATTGCCAGATAAGAACAGTTGCGCACGCGGGCCGCGTGCCACCAAAGGGAGTCCGTCATGAACACTACGCATCAGGAAAAGGCCACCCAGAGTGACGACGTCACGGGCCACGGGCTCAATGTCAACGTCAACGAGACGGTCGACTCCGACGACGTCGAGGGCCACACGATTACTTCCAACGTCAACGAGACGGTCGACTCCGACTCCGACGAGTAGGCGGGCGAGTTGGCGCGTCGCGGCGAGGGTTCCCCGGATGATCTGCTTGCGGGGTCGAGGGAGCTCCGCGAGCAGCTCGAATACTCCGAAGCGCTGGCGATGGCTCGCGCCGCGGTGACCGCGCATCAAGCAACTGGCGGCTCAGGGCCCCAGCTCGCGGAAAGCCACCTGCTATGTGGCCGGCTCGAGGAAGACCTGGGCGATCTTGATGCGGCGGAGGCCGCCTACCTCGCCGCGGCCGCCGCCGCCGAACTGGCGCCGCTCCCGGTCAGCCACCGCCTCCGGGTTCGCGCTCTGGCCAGGCTGGCGTCGGTTCTGCGGGACCGCGGCGCGCTAGCGGAGGCGGACGCCGCCCTGGCCGATGCGCTGGCAAGCGCCGAAACCCAGCTGCCCGGCGGACTCGAGCACGCGGAGGCGGTGGCCGAGCAGAGCCGGCAGCTCATCGCGCACGGTGCCCGCGAGGAGGCGGAGCGGCTCGCAAGACGGGCCGTCGCGATGGCGGAAGCCGCGCCGTCAAGCGTGACGCGCGAGGAAACCCGGACCAGGGCGCTGAGCGCCCTTGGCACGGCGCTGCGCATCGGCGGCCGCTACGCCGAGGCCCACTCGGTGCTGCAGGATGCCCTCGCGTCGGCCCAGGCCACATACGGCCCGGGGTCATTGGAAGCCGCGGACGCGCTGAACGACCTGGGGGTCTGCGACAAGTTCTCGGGCCGGTTCGACGAGGGCATCGAGCGGTACCAAAGAGCCCTCGCCATTTTCGCCGGCACGATCGGGCTAGAGAATTCCAACGTGGCCAGCCTCTACCACAACCTCGGCGGCATCCTGCACGCACGCCAGGACTTCGACGCCGCCGAGCCGTGGGCGCGGCGAGCTGTCGAGCTCAGGGAACGACAGCTTGGCCCCGACCACGTGCTGGTCGCCGCGGACCGGGCCGCGCTGGCGGCCATCCTCATGGCGCTGCGTCGATACGACGAAGCATCCGAACTCCTGCTCGACGCGTTGTTCTGCCTGGAGCGGGCGTTCGGCCCGGAGAACCACGATGTCGTCGCGAACTACGGGAACCTCGCGATGATCGCCAGGCGGCGCGGCGACCTCGAACGGGCCGAGCGGCTCTACCGGCGGGCGCTGGAAATCAAGGAGCGTCTGCTCGGGCCGGAACACCCAGAGGTCGGCATAACGCTGAACAACCTCGCGGTGGTCTGCAGGCGCCGCGGTCTCCTCGACGAGGCCGAGGCGCTGTACGGGCGCGCGATCGACGTCTTGTCCAAGACGGTCGAGCCCACGCATCCGGCCCTCACCGCCAGCCGCGCAAACCTGACCAAGCTGCTTGACGACCGTAAGGCCGGAGCGCCGGATGTCCCGCTATCGTGACGCGCTAAGGCGTCGTGACCTGCGGCTGCTTATCGCTGCGTTGGTGGTCGACCAGATCGGCAACTGGTCGTGCTTCGTGGTGATCTCGGTGTACGTCTTCGACCGCACCCACTCGACCCAGTGGCTGGCCGTGCTGGGCCTCTGCCGGTTCGGACCCGGCCTGCTGCTGGCGAGCTATGGTGGCGTGATCGCGGACCGGTATCAGCGGGTGACCGTGCTCATCGTCTCCGCCCTGGCCAACGCGGTGATCATGACGGGCATGGCGGTCGTGGTCGGCGTCGGAGCCTCCATCGGTCCGGTGCTGGCGCTTACGGCCCTGTCGAGCGTGGCGACCATCCCGTACCGGCCTGCCGCCGGCGCGCTGACCCCAGACGTCGCCGGGGAGAAAGACCTCGCCGCCGCGAACTCGATCTTTGCCACGGTGGAGAACCTGATGGTCGTGGTCGGGCCGGGTATCGGCGGCCTGCTGCTGCTGACCGGCAGGCCCGTCATCGGCGTCGCGGTCAACGCGGCCAGCTTCGCGGTCGCGGCCGGCATCATCTCCCGGCTGCGAGTGCGGTCACGTGGCGGGGCGGGCGCCGGGGAGAGCGCCGTCCGGAGCCTGCTGACCGGGGTCAAGGCGCTGGCCGCGCAGCCGGTCGCGGTGGCGGTGATCTTGTTCTGCGCGCTGGACTCGGCCGTCTACGGTGCGGCCAGCGTGCTGTACGTCCCGCTGTCGGTCCGGCTCGGAACCGGCGCCAACGGCTACAGCTACCTGCTGGCAGGCACCGCGCTGGGCGCGGTGCTCGGCGCCGGGCTGGCGAACCGGCTGAGCGGCGCGGCGCGGCTGGCCCCTGTCATCATGGGCAGCCTGTGCCTGCAGTGCGCTGCCGTACCTGGCAACCGTCCCGGTGCACCGGCCCGCGCTGGCCGCCATCTTGCAGGTCGTCTCCGGGTTCGGCATGGTCATCGTGGACGTGCTCGCGATCACCACCCTGCAGCGCGACCTGCCAGGGGAGGTGCTCAGCCGCGTGCTTGGCATCTGCGACACCCTGATACTTGGCGCCATCTTGCTGGCCAGCCTGGCCGCCGGAATCCTGCTCGCGCATGCCGACGTCAACGTCGCGCTGGTCGCGGTCGGCGTCGGGATCCCGGCCATCGGCCTGGTCGGTCTGCCCACCTTGCTGCGGGCCGACCGCACCTCGGCGGCCGAGGCGCTGTGGATCCTGGCCAGCGGCGAGCTGTCGGTGCAGGTCAGCGGCGATGGAACCGGGCCTCGCGACCTGCCGCCGGTGACCGCGCCCGGCTACGTAGGCGAGCTCGGCCTGCTGCACCGCATCCCGCGCACCGCCACGGTCCGGACCGCGCAGCCGTCCACGCTGCTGCGGATCGACGGCGAGGACTTCCGGTCCGCCCTTCAGGCCAGCCTGCCCAGCCCCTCGCTGCTGGCCGTCGCCGGGGCACGGATGGCGCGCACCCCCGAGGGCCCGCCGCGGCCTCAGACGAGCCCGGCCTCATCTCAGGCCGGGGCCTCATGAGTCACGAGGACCCGCCGGCCTGCGGTCAGCTGCGCCGCTGGGCCTGCTCGTCGGTGCCTTCGTCGCCTTGCCGCCAGTTCCTGGCGAGGGCCACCAGGCCGCGAACCACGTCGGGAGGCAGCCCCGGAGTGCTGGCGATGTGCCATAGCGTCGGGTCCTCATACTCCGCTTGCCCGAGGTCCGGCGACCCCGCCTTGGGTTCCCCGCCTGTCAGTATCCGCCGGCATGAACCCGGGGCCCAGCCGAGCCGGTTCTCGACCATCCCGAGGGTACTGGGGGAAACGTGCTGGCCGTTCTCGAGCTTTCCCAGCGTCCGCTCGGTCACCCCGGTCGCCTCGGCAAGGGCCCGCCGGTCCCGCATGCCTAGCTCAACCCGGCGTGCGACCACGTAATCGGCGAGCCGCTGCCAGTCCTCACCGGCCATGTGACCGTCCTTCCCGTGAGCCGATGCTAGTCCCGCCACCGGCCACATGACTATCCCTATCCGAAGAAGATAGAAGATTCTAGCTCTCCGATCGGTGGATAACGGGACAGATCTGCGTCTCTCTTCCCGGTTAACCTTGTTCATGCTCTTTACTTCCTACTCGTGCTGCCTTAAGGTGCCTAATGCATGAGAAAGTTTCTTGTTTCTTCCTAGACGTACCAGCTGCAGGCCGGTAGCGTCCTCGCGCAAGCTAGGAGGGGAGCGCAAGGCGCACCGGCCAGGCAGCGGGACGTCTGCCCTGTTCTGCGGAGCTAGCTAAGCGGGCTCGGCGCGCCGTACGTGACCCGCAGCACGACTTGGCCGTTGGGCAGCGTGACCCGTTTCACCCATCCGGGGCTGTATTGGGCCGTCTGCGCGCCGATGAACGCTTCCATCCAGCCGAGGTATGCAGCACGCGCCATGTGCGCCGCCCCGTCCGTCGTGGCCAGGTCCACCGACCGCAGCAGGCTGGCAGATCCGCCACCGGGCGACTGGCTGACGAAGTCCACGATGTGCACCGGGTGAATAGCGGCCATGCCGGCGAGGAGCAGCGGCAGCAGCGGATCGACATCTCCGTTGCGAAGTTGTGCCGTGGCTGCCGCCGAGACCTTGATCTGGCTGTTGGTCAGCAGCTGGGCACCGGCTTCCTCCCTGGAGCGCAGCGCCGCCTGCTCAGCCTTGCGGTACTTCGCAGTGCCGCCGTCAAAGACCAGCTGGATGTCGATCTTGGCGTTTCCCGAGCCGAAGCTCGCGATGGTGACAGGGGCGTAGACGGAGACCAGCCGGCCGCCGAACTGGGCTCGGATGGTGGCCGTGTCCACCACCAGATCGGAGCCGAGAGGGTCTGTCGACATGGGCCCGAGCGTCAACACGCCCGGGAAGCCCTTGTCCGCCAGGTCTTGGCATACCTGGGGATCGCATGACACCATTGCGGCCCTGTCGACCTGCGTCATGATCCAGTTGATGGCCCGCGTCCTGGCCGCGACCTCGGCGGCGAGTTCGGAGTCGATCGGAGCATGGTGGCCCGTCAGCCGTTCAGGCGGTGGGCCGTGGCCGGGAAGATTGAACGCCAGCACGCCGAGGCTGGCTACCAGCAGAACCGCGGCCAGCAGCACGGGCGCTCGCCGACGCCACCAGCCGGGACGACTCCCGTGCCGCGCCGACCGGGACCCAGCGGCCGGCCGGCCGCCGATCAGGCCGTCGCCGCTGCCCGGCGGCGGCCGCGACGGCGCGGCTGAGGCACGCGGTGGGCCAGCCGTCTGCTCATCCGTGGCCGGAGCGGAGGCCATCGGCGGCATCGGTCCCACGAGCCGCGCTCCGGCGGCTACCAGCTCGCCGAGAACGCCGCGGGCCGACGGCCTTACGGCTGGATCCTTAGCGAGGCAGCGATAGACCAGCCAGCCCAGCGGTTCGGGGAGCCTGCCCACATTCGGCTCGGAATGAAGTATGGCGAATGCCGCGGCGGTCAGCGAGTCGCCCCTGAAGGGCAGTTCACCGGTGCCCGCGAACACCATCGTCACGGCCCACGACCACATGTCGGCCGCTGCGGTCACCCGGGTCCCGGCCAGCTGCTCGGGGGCCATGAACGCCGGAGTTCCCACCGTGGCCTGGCCAGAAAGGCCCGTGGTGGTCATCCCCGGAACGACCGCCAGGCCGAAGTCGATCACCACCGGCCCGTCGGGACCGAGCAGGACATTGCCGGGCTTGAAGTCGCGATGCACCATCCCGGCGGCATGCACCGCGCCCAGCGCGGTCAGCGTTGCGACCGCGACGCGCTCCAGTGCGGCGCCGCCGCGAGGCCCGTCCTGCTCGACGACCTCTACCAGCGACGGCCCGCTGACGTATTCGCTGACAATGAACGGCCGACGTTCGAAGATCCCCGCATCCAGAACCTGCGCGGTGCAGAACCGGGCGACCCGCTGCGCCGCGGCGACCTCCTTCAGGAAGCGGCTACGGACCTGTGGGTCCGTGGTCGGCGGCAGAAGCTTGACCGCCGCCGGGTCTCCGGTGGGGCCCTCCGCCAAGTACACAACGCCCTGACCGCCTTCCCCGAGGCGTCCGAGCAGCCGGTATACGCCTACCTCGCGCGGATCCGTGTCGCGCAGGGCAAGCATCTCCGGCATCGTGGACCAGGCGGATGTCACTTGGCCATTTTGCCCCAGCGACTGTGTGCGCGCCACAATAGGAAATTTCCTTTGAAACGCGCTTGGACCGGGCATGCTGTTTACAGACACCCGGCCACGCAGTGCCCTAGCGGGCAGCGAGCCGGCCAAAGTGTGGGGCCCCGGCAGCACCGTCTCCCCCCACGGTGCCCGGGGTCCTGCTCTGGCTCAGCTGTGCGGGACCGGGATATCGAACAAGCCCTCGCCGATCTAGCCGGTCCGGCCATCGTCTCGGCGGAGATTACCTCCGAGCTGCGCAGCGGCAAAGCGCCCCTTACCCCCTGGCACGGCACCGGCCGGCACCTAGCCTCACCTGTTTCGGGTGAAGCATCGGAGCGGATCGCGGCGTTATGTTGCGAATCCGGGGTGTTCTAGCGTCGAGGAGAAGCATGCCGGTCACCGAGTTCATGCCGGGCCTGGTGGATCCGGCCATCAGCTTCCCGCGCCGGCTGGCGGATCCCAGGCCGGTGCCGCGTCACGTCGACCGAGGCGAGACCCGGGCGCCTGGGACTCCCAGCCTCAGGCGGCACGCGCCGCCGCTGCCATGACCGCAGCGCGGGTAGCAGCCTTGGCCGTTACCCGCGCTGGTGATTCAGGATTCGCTGATAGCTGGGTGCGTCGGCTAGTCGTTAGCGCCGATGACCTGGAAGTCGGAGTTGACGAAGATGTGGTGGGGCCAGTTGACTCCCATCACCGAAGCTGTTGATCCAAGTTGTGCCAAGACGCCCCGGAACTTCGGTGCAGGAAAACGGGACGGGCGCCGCGAGTTTGCTCAGTCCGGCTGCTGCCCAACCGGGGCATCGAGCGCGACGTCCTCCCCGTCGCGCAGCGGTACGGCATGGGCACCATCGTCTGGAGCCCGCTGGCGCAGCGGCTGCTCACCGGGCGCGTGCGCAGGGGGCAGCAGTCCGACCTGCGCCGCTCCGGCCAGTACTTCAGCCACTTGTCCGACGAGCGCCGCATCGACGTCGTGGAGGAACTCATCCCGCTCGCGGACGAGGCCGGCCTGTCGCTGACCCACATGGCGATGGCGTTCGCGATCGCGCACCCGGGCGTGACCGCCGCCCTGCTTGGCCCCCGCACCATGGAGCAGCTCGACGACCTGCTGGCCGGCGCCGAGGTCGTGCTGAGCGACGAGATCCTCGACCGCATCGACGCGGTCGTCCCGCCCGGCACCGACGTCGGCCAGCTCGACATGGCGTACAACCCGCCCGCCGTCGTGACGCCGGCCCTGCGGCGCCGCCCGGTCGACGAACGCACCGCCGGGTAAGGCGGCGCCGTCGGGCGTACCGGGCGCCCTAGAAGGCCGATTGACGAAGGTCAGCTGGCGGGTTCTTGAGTCAGCGCGGATGGTGCGCATTCGCATTGAACGTGGCGGTGCAGTGCCCGGGCGACCCTGTCGAGGATCTCGTCGGAGAGCCGGGGATCGTCGACGGCACGAGCCAGCGCGATCGCGCCGACCAGCGCTGCCAGGATGAGATGGGGATCGTCCGGATCGCCCGCTGGCGTCAAGTCGGCGAACAGGTCGAGGTAGCGACGGACCTGCGCGGTGTACGCCGCCCGAGCTCGCGGGCTGCTGCGGGCCGCGTCCGCGGGAAGCGCGGCGACCGCGCACCCGGTTTCCGGCTTGTCGCGGTGAAGCGGGCTCAGGTATGCGTCGATGGCCGTCGCGAGCGCCTCGGGTCCTCCCTGCCGAGCCCCTTCCGCTCGCCTGGAGCCGTGCGCTAGCGCCGCCTCGACCGCCTCGGCGACGAGGTCGTCACGGGAACCGAAGTGCCGGTAGAAGCCGCCGTGGGTGAGGCCTGCCTCGCGCATCAGGTCCGCGACGCTCAGGCCATCGACTCCGTCGCGGCGGATCCTGGCGGCCGCGGCCGTCACGATCCGCTCGTGGCTAGCGGCCTTATCCGCTTGTGAGCTGCCCACGTATCCGGCCTCCTGACCGTGTCCTGCCGAGTGTGCCCTTGACATTCAGGATGACACACATCATCCTCCATTCAGGATGACGATCATCATCCTGACTCTGCTTGCGTGCACCGCTTCATGGAAGGCTCAGCCATGCCTGATAGCTCCGACCTGCACCTTGATGTCTACGTGACGCCGATGAGACCGATGCGGGGAGCCGCCGCAGGGGCCGGCGAAGTCCCCGAGAATCCGGTCATCCCCGACCTTTACCAGGACTGGATCGCCAGCCTCGATCAGATCGCGGCCTTGGAGCCGCGGGTCGTCGTCTCCGGCCACGAGCGCGTCGGCGCCGCCGACGATCCGAGGACCATCGGCGAATCCCAGCAGTACCTGAGGGACTTCTCGCGCGTGGTCGCCAGCGAGGAGACGGTCGAGGGCATCGTTTCTGCCATGCTCGAGTTGCACCCCGACCGCGACAACCCGCGCGTGGTGTGGCACTGCGCGCGCGAGGCCGTCAAGAAGCGCCAGGCCTAGCTGCCACGACCGCCGCTGGCCGTGGCATTGACACGAAGGAGAACCGTTGAGCCCGAGCGGTACCCCACCTGAAGACGCCCTAGACGCCGCCGTGACCGTCGAGCGACGCGGCCATGTTCTGCTGATGGGGCTCAACCGGCCAGAAAAACGCAACGCGTTCAACCTGGCCATGATCGACCAGCTCGCCGCGGCGTATTACGAGCTCGAAAACGACGACGACATCCGCTGCGGGGTGCTCTTCGGTCACGGCGACCACTTCACCGGCGGACTCGACCTGGCCGAGGTCGGACCGCTCATCCGGGACGGACGGCTTGACGAGGCGTTCTCCGGCCCTGGGCGCCGTGACCCATGGCGCAAGGACAATATCTGGACGACGCCGCTTGTCGCGGCGGTCCAGGGCTGGGTGATGACGCTGGCGATCGAGCTGCTGCTGGCGGCCGACATCCGCATCGCCGCCTCAGACGCCCGCTTCGCGCAGCTGGAGATCAGGCGCGGGATCTACCCCTTCGGCGGAGCGACGATCCGGCTACCGCGCGACAGCGGCTGGGGAAACGCGATGCGGTGGCTGCTGACCGGGGAGGAGTTCGACGCCGCCGAGGCGCACCGGATCGGACTGGTCCAGGAGGTCGTCGAACCCGGGCGCCAGGTCGACCGGGCGATCGAGCTCGCCGAGATGATCGCCGAGAAGTCGGCGCCGCTGGGCGTGAAGACGACCCTGGCGTCGGCACACCGCGCACGGATCGAGGGGGAGGCCGCGGCGTTCGCGCGCCTAGACTCCGACATGGCCGGCCTCTTCGAAACCGAGGACGGCCGGGAGGGCCTGATGTCGTTCGTCGAGCGACGCGAGGCGAGGTTCAGGGGCCGATGAGCAGGAGCCGACATGACCACAGTGCTTGACCGCTTCCGCCTTGACGGCAAGGTCGCGATCGTGACCGGGGCCTCCTCGGGCCTCGGCGTGGCGTTCGCCAAGGCGCTTGCGGAGGCAGGGGCAGACCTCGTGCTCGCGGCGCGCCGGGTGGAGCGTCTCGAGGCGACGCGCGCCGTTGTCGAGCAGGCCGGCCGGCGCGCGATCACGGTCGCCGCCGACGTGGCGCTGCCGGAGAATGCCTTGACCCTCGTCGAGGCGGCGGTCAAGGCGTTCGGGCAGGTCGACATCCTCGTCAACAACGCGGGGAAGGGAACGGCCGTTCCTGCCTCGCGCGAGACGCCCGCGCAGTTCCGCGAGGTCATCGACATCAACCTGAACGGCTGCTACTGGATGGCTCAGGCCTGTGGCCGGGTCATGCAGCCCGGCAGCGCGATCATCAACATCACCAGCGTCGCCGCGCTCGCCAGCGGCGGACTCCCGCAGGCGGCCTACTCGGCGAGCAAGGCCGGCCTGATCGGGCTGACGCGCGACCTCGCCGTCCAGTGGACCGGACGCAAGGGCATCCGCGTGATAGCCGTCGCGCCCGGCTACTTCCCATCGGAGATGACCGACCAGTTCCCCGACGGCTACGTCGAGAGCCAGCTGCCTCGCGTGCCCGCCGGCCGGCCCGGCGACCCGGAGGAACTCGCGGCCGCCGTCGTCTTCCTCGCCAGCCCGGCCGCCGGCTACATCACCGGAACCACCCTGGTCGTTGACGGCGGCCTGACAGCGTTCTAATGCGAGGCCACACCAACGTCCCGCCACTCGGGTAGGTAATGGGTGCCACACCGCATACCGACATCGGTATGCGGTGCCACATTCACTACCTGTCAGATCGCGTGAGGCTGGTACGGATGGTGTAGACGGGTCAGGCGTGGTGAGTGAGGCCATGATCTGTGGCTCGTACCTCGGTCGCCGCCCGGGCGAGGCGCGCCGGTGGTCAGCGCGCGGCGAGGAGCAGGTCACGACGGTGCCGCTGACACCAGCGGCGGGCCCGGGTGGCCGCTGCGGCCATCATGCGCCAGTGGTCGGCGAACGCCTGGTGGCCGACGGCGGCGGCCTCGGTGACAATGGCATAGGTCCAGTCGTGGTTGGCCACGATGGCCTCCGCCACGTCGTGCCGCTCCACCCGGGATAGCCCGCCGGCGTCCAGCAGGATCCGGAACCTGTCCAGGGCCCGGCCACGTCGGCTGTCGGAGACGTCCTGGTCGTCCTGCAGCGGGGCCCAGTAGCGAGCGGCGGCGGCGAAGTCCCAGATGGCGCTGCCCGGGCCGGCCCAATCGAAGTCGATCAGCGCCACGGCCCGGCCGGCGCGGAAGACCAGGTTGGCCGGGTGGGCATCGTTGTGGCTGACCAGGCCGGTCCGGAACCGGGCCGGGATCGGCCTGGGCCACCGGTATCCGGCCGGGTCGAAGGAGGCCGCGGCGAGGTGGTAGCGGCGCAGCAGGTCGGCCACGCTGACCAGGGCGGCGTCGGTTAGCGTGTCCTCGGCCAAGGGCGGGATGGCGGCCTGCCCGTCGACGTAGGTCAGGGTCTCGGTGGCTGGCCCGACCGCCAGGACCCGCGGGGCGCCGTCGAAGCCGACGTTCGATAGGTGAGCCAGCAGGGCGTGGGTGGCGGGCCAGCAGGGCGCGATCGGCCGATGCACGGTGTCGCCAACCCGGACGACCAGGCCGCGGTTGGCGGTGCCGCCGGGCAGCGGCTGCGGGCTAATGCCCGTGCGGTGCTGAGGGATTAGTACCGAGCAGGGCTCGGGCGAGGCTAGAGTGCGTGACCAGGCCATGGACAAGCCCTCCTCGGAGCGTGGCGCGGACTGCGGAGTTCTTTGCGACGTCGAAGGCGACGGCAAGGACCAACGGGACCCGCTCCAGGGCCGAACCCGGCGTTACGATCATCCGGGCGTCCAGCGGTGTCGCCACCGGCCTGCCATCCTCGCCGAGGAACACTCCCGCCACCTCGGCGTGCACTCCCAGCTCGGCCAGGGCGTCGCGCTCGGCCGGGGAGAGGGCGTCGTAGATCGTCGACAGGCCGGGAGCCCAGCCGCCGAGGGCGACGATGGCTATCGTGACGGACGGCACCAGGGCGAAGGCCTCGGCGATGTCACCCTGGCGGCGAACCGCCGCGGCCGTCTCCGCGTCGTCAAGGATCATCGGGGCGTAGAAGACGTGCGCGGGACCGCCGCCTATCCTGGCCACGCTGCGGACCAGGTCGAGCAGGTCTCGACCGTCGGGTGGCGGGACGGCCCCGGTCAACTGGACGATCGGGCACGGGGGGATCTGGGTCAGCGCGGCCGCGAGCTCGCTGAGCGTGCGCGACCATGACATTCCCAGGACGTCGCCGGGCACGATGAGGTCCATCAGGACCTGGCCCGTGGCCTCGCCGAGGCGCCGCCTCAGCAGCGCCTGCTCGTCGTCGGGGAAATTAAAGACGAAGGCGTGCCTGAGCCCGAAGGCCGCGCACAACTCCGCCGACAGACCCGCATCCAGGCTGCCGCCGGGCAGGCCGATCTCGATTCGGACCATCCCCGCGTCCCGGGCGGAGTCGAGCAGCCTCGCGACCCTGAACCTGCTGATGCCGAGCCGGTCCGCAATGTCGATCTTGGAGACGCCCTCGAGGTAGTACTGCCGCGCCACTCGGGCGGCCAGGACGACTTCGGACGGCCGATCAGCCGACAAGCCGGCCATGTACCCCCTCCAGTCCAGCCGATTTGGTCGCTCATTTGAGCGCTTAGATCTCATATTTGCAGCTTTTCTTGACTTTGCCTAGCAGCGGGCTCACTGTGTGGTCATGGCTCAAACGAGCGACATATCGCTCAGGTGAGCAGGTTTAGTGACGCCATCCAGCGGAGGTTCACTCATGAGTTCTTCCTTGTTCAAGCTCCGCACGCTCGGGGCTGTGAGCTGCGTGGCCGCCCTGGTGGCGGTGGCCGCCTGTTCCAGCAGCGGCTCGGGCAGCAGCGGAAGCACAGGTACCAACAGCAATTCCGGCACGGTGACCGTGGCGGTGGTATCCAACCCGCTGATCACCGGCCAGATGATCCCGCTGACCCAGTCGGTGTTCGAGAAGGAATACCCCGGCATCAAGGTCAAGTTCGCCACCTACACCGAGGGTGACCTGCGGGCCGCGATCGAGAAGGACGTGTCCACGCATTCCAACGCGTTCAACGTCATCATGATCGGCCCGTACGAGACGCCGCTGTTCGCCAAGGACAACTGGCTGGACAACCTGTCCACCCAGTTCATCGCGTCCGACCCCGGCTACGACTCCGCGGACCTCCTACCGTCCATCGCCAAGGCGCTGTCCTATAACGGCGACCTGTACGCGGTGCCGTTCTACGGCGAGTCCTCGATGTTGTACTACCGCAAGGACATGTTCCAGGCGGCCGGGCTGACCATGCCCCAGCACCCGACCTGGAACCAGGTGGCCGCCTTCGCGGCCAAGCTAAACCAGCCAGGCAAGGTGGCCGGGATCTGCCTGCGCGGGCTGGCCGGCTGGGGCGACAACATGGCCGCGCTTGACACGGTCGTCAACACCTTCGGCGGCGAGTGGTTCAACCAGAGCTGGCAGCCGCAGCTGACGTCGCCCGCGTTCGAGGCCGCCACCAACTTCTACGTCAACCTGATCCGCAAGGACGGCGAGTCGGGCGCGTCCGCCGACAGCTTCAACCAGCTGCTGACCCTTTACGGGCAGAGCAAGTGCGCGATGTGGTACGACGCGACCGTCGCGGCCACCTCGATCGCCACCACCTACCCGTCCGTGTTCGCCAACACCGGATACGCGTTCGCGCCGGTTGACAAGACGACATCCTCGGGCTGGCTGTGGAGCTGGGCGCTGGGCATCCCGCAGGGCGTCTCCAACCAGGGTGCCGCGTGGAAGTTCGTGTCCTGGGCCACCTCGAAGCAGTACGACGCGCTGGTGGCCTCGAAGTACGGCTGGGCCGCGGTCCCGCCGGGCACCAGGACCTCGCTGTACAACAACCCGTCCTACCTGTCGGCGGCCAAGGCGTTCGCGCCAATCACCATCGCCTCCATCGACGGCACCAACCCGGATCACCCGACGGTGAACCCGGTGCCCTACATCGGCGTCCAGTACGTCGACATCCCGCAGTTCGAGAGCCTGGGGCTGCTGGTCGGCCAGCAGATCGCCGGGGCCATCGCAGGTACCGAGTCGGTGAGCCAGGCGCTGAGTACCAGCCAGTCGGACGCCTCGCAGTACACGCCGGCCGAGCTGTCGGCCGGATAGCGGCGACGTTCAGGTGAGCCGGGCCGGGGCAGGCCCGGCTCACCTGGGCCCCAGGTAACCCCAGCCGTCGTGGCACGTGGTGAGGAGAACTCGCAGTGGCCGCAGTCGACACAAGTACCGTGGCCGGGCCGCAGACTCGGGTCAGGCCGCGCGGAGCCAGCCGCCGGGACGCCTGGCAGCGCCGCTTGCCGCTGCTGCCCGCGCTGATCTACACGATCGTGGTCACCCAGATCCCGTTCCTGGTGACGCTGTGGTACAGCTTCCAGAACTACTTCTTCGACGTCCCGGGCGGCGCGCACTGGACCGGGCTGAGTAACTACAAACAGGTATTCAGCAGCGCGGCGTTCCGCAGCGCGCTGCTCCGCACGGTCGAAATGACGGCCAGCGCGGTGATCGTGGCCATGGTCCTCGGCGTGGTCTTCGCGCTGCTGCTTGACCGCAAGTTCCTTGGCCGGGGCGTGGTCCGGACGCTCATCATCACCCCGTTCCTGATCATGCCCGCGGCGGCCGCGCTGGTGTGGGCGGGCCCGATGCTTGACCCGAACTTCGGGCTGCTGAACTACCTGCTGCAGCCGTTCGGCGTGCACCACGTGGCCTGGCTATCCACCCATGCACTGGGCTCGGTGATCGTGGTCATGATCTGGCAGTGGACCCCGTTCATGACGTTGATCGTGCTGGCCGGGCTGCAGAGCCAGCCGGCGGACACGCTGGAGGCGGCCAAGGTCGACGGGGCCGGGGCGCTGGCCACGTTCCGCGAGCTGACCCTCCCGCATCTGCGGCCTTACATCGAGCTCGGCATCCTGCTCGGCTCGGTCTACCTGGTCAACGTGTTCGACGCGGTGCGGCTGATGACCAACGGCGGCCCCGGCACCACCACCACCAACCTGCCCTTCTATCTATACGAGCAGGTCAACAACGCCTTCGACGTGGGCGGGGCGGCCGCGGCCGGGGTGGTCACCGTCATCTTGACCATCATCGTGGCCACCTTCGCGCTGCGCCTATTCGCCCGGGTCTTCCAGTTCGAGGGGGCAAATTGACCGCCGTACCGACGGGCCGGACCGTTCGGCCCCGCTCACAGAGATTCCGCGAAATGTCGGGGACCATCGGCTGGGGCGTGGTCGCCTGGGTGGTGGGCATCGCGTTCTTCCTGCCGGTCCTGTGGATGGTGCTCACGGCGTTCAAGCCGGAGTCCGCCGCGGAGACCTGGCCGCCGAAGTTCACCTTCAGCCCGACGCTGGCCGAGTTCCGCCTGGTCTTCTCCGGCTGGGGGCCGTACGTCACCCACTCGGCGATCGCCACCGTAGCCTCCACGGTCCTGGTGCTCATGCTGGGCGTGCCCGCCGCGTACGCCCTGTCCGTGCACCCGATCAAGCGATGGCAGGACGGGCTGTTTTTCTTCATCTCGACCAAGATGCTGCCGATCGTGGCCGCGATCGGCCCGCTGTACGTCATCGCGCTGAAGGCGCACCTGCTGGACAGCATCTGGGTGCTGATCATCCTGTACACCGCGATGAACCTGCCGCTGGCCATCTGGATGATCCGCTCGTTCATGCTCGAGGTGCCCGGCGAGATGCTCGAGGCCGCCGAACTGGACGGCGCCGGGCGGACCAGGGAGATGACCGAGGTGATCCTGCCCGTCATCTCCCCCGGGCTGATCTCCACCGCGCTGATCTGCGTGATCTTCGCCTGGAACGAGCTGTTCCTGGCGCTCAACCTGACCGTCACCAACGCCGCCACGCTGCCGATGTTCCTGATCAGCTCGGTCCCGCAGGAAGGGCTGTACATCGCGCACCTGTCCGCGGCGGCGACGTTGGCCTCGGTGCCCGTGATCATCGTGGGCTGGATCGCCCAGCGGTCCCTGGTCCGCGGCCTGTCGATGGGAGCGATCAAGTGAGGCAATACAAACCGGTCCCCTCACCCGCGAGCGGAGGTGCCCGATGGCTGACGTGACTTACATTCAGGCGACCCGGGTGTATGCCAAGGACGCACCGCCCGCGGTGGACGCGCTGGACCTGGACATCAAGGACGGCGAGTTCATGGTCCTGGTCGGCCCGTCCGGGTCAGGGAAGACCACCGCGCTGCGGATGCTCGCGGGACTGGAGCCGCTGGACGGCGGGCGCGTCGAGATCGGCGACAAGGACGTCACCTTCGTCCCGCCCAAGGACCGGGACATCGCGATGGTGTTCCAGAACTACGCCCTGTACCCGAGCAAGACCGTCGCGGAGAACATGGCCTTCGCGCTGAAGATGCAGCACGTCCCCAAGGATGAGCGGGACCGCCGGGTCCGGGAGGCCGCCCGGCTGCTCAACCTCGACGACAATCTGCTGAACCGCAAGCCCAAGGCGCTGTCGGGCGGGCAGCGGCAGCGCGTCGCGATGGGCCGGGCCATCGTCCGCGAACCCCGGGTCTTCCTGATGGACGAGCCGCTGTCCAACCTGGACGCCAAGCTGCGGGTCCAGACCCGCAGTCAGATCGCCGAGCTGCAGCGCCGCCTGGGCATCACCACCGTCTACGTGACGCACGACCAGGTCGAGGCGATGACGATGGGAAACCGGGTAGCGGTGCTGGCCGGAGGGAAGCTCCAGCAGTGCGACACGCCGCGCCAGCTGTACGACAACCCGGTCAACCAGTTCGTGGCCGGGTTCATCGGCTCGCCGGCGATGAACCTGCAGACGGTCCCGCTGGCCGACGGCGGGGTGAGGCTGGCCGGGATCGTGCTGCCGCTGCCGAACGCGGTCACGACCGCGGCCAGCCGGGCCGGCCTGTCCGAGCTCGTCCTCGGCATCCGGCCCGAGCACATGCACCTGGCCGACGGCACCGGCGGGCTGACGGGCGAAGTGGTGCTCGTCGAGGACCTCGGCGCCGACGCCCTGCTGCACGTCCGGCTGGCCGGGGAGAGCAACCAGGTCGTGGCGCGCGCGGAAGGGCGGACCCCCCCGGCCCCCGGCCAGCAGGTCACCTTCCATGTCCGGCCGGAGGACACCTTCGCGTTCAACCCCGAGACCGGAGCCCGCCTTGCGGGTTAAACCGCAGCCGCTCAACGCGCGGACGCTGACTTACCTGAGCGACCGGCTGCCGGTACCGGCTTACGACCGCGACCTGGTCACGCCGGGCCTGGTGCACGTCGGGGTCGGCGGCTTCCACCGCGCGCACCAGGCGATGTACCACGACCGGCTGCTGAACCAGGGCACCGCGCTGGACTGGGGCATCTGCGGCGTCGGGGTACTGCCTGCCGACCGGCGGATGAAGCAGGTCCTGGACGCCCAGGACGGCCTGTACACCCTGGTCCTCAAGCACAACGACGGCACTTGGGAACCTCGGGTCATCGGATCCATCGTGGAGTACCTGTTCGCCCCCGATGACCCGGAGGCGGTCATCGAGCGGATGGCCGCCTCCTCGACCCGGATCGTGTCGCTGACGATCACCGAAGGCGGCTACAACCTGAGCGACGTCACCGGCGAGTTCGACGCGACCAACCCGGGCGTGCTGGCTGATCTCGAACCCGGCGCGGTCCCGCGGACCGCGTTCGGCCTGGTCACCGAGGCGCTGCGGCGCCGCTGGACGCGCGGCCAGACGCCGTTTACGGTCATGTCCTGCGACAACCTGCAGGGCAACGGGCACCTGGCCAGGAAGGCGTTCACCGCCTTCGCCCGGCTGCGGGACCCGGACCTCGGCGACTGGGTCGAGGACGAGACCCGCTTTCCCAACTCCATGGTCGACCGCATCACCCCGGTAACCACCGACGCGGACCGGGCCGAAGTCAGGGACCGGTTCGGGATAAAGGACCGGTGGCCGGTGGTCTGCGAGCCCTACACCCAGTGGGTGCTTGAGGACACCTTCACGACCGGCCGGCCGGCCTACCAGCAGGCCGGCGTGCAGGTCGTCGACCATGTAGAACCGTACGAGCTGATGAAGCTGCGGCTGCTCAACGCGAGCCACCAGGCCATGGCCTACTTCGGCTACCTGTGCGGCTACCGGCTGGTACACGAGGCCGCCCAGGACCCCCTGTTCCAGGCCTTCCTGCTCGGCTATATGGACTACGAGGCAACCCCCACATTGCCGCCGGTACCCGGAGTGGACCTCGGCAAATACAAGCACACGCTGATCGAGCGATTCTCCAACCCGCAAGTCCGCGACACCATTGCCCGGCTGTGCGCGGAAAGCTCGGACCGGATCCCGAAGTGGCTGCTGCCGGTGATCCGCGCCCAGCTCGCAACCGGCGGCGAGATCAGGCGGTCGGCCGCGGTGGTAGCCAGCTGGGCGCGTTATGCAGAGGGCATCGACGAGCAGGGTCAGCCGATCGAGGTCGTCGACCGGCAGCGGGACAGCCTCATGCAGCTCGCGCGGCGGCAGCGCGAGGACCCCGACGCGTTCATTGCCAACCGGGCATTGTTCGGCGACCTGGCCGACAATAAGCCCTTCACCTCTGCCTACCAGTCGGCGCTGGCCCATCTGCACGATCGCGGAGCCCGGGCCACGCTGGAGTGGCTGACGTAACGCTCAGGTTCACTGGGTGCCCTCACCGGTGTACTGCCAGTAGCCAGTTGTCGAGTTGGTGAAGATGACGCTCGAATGCGGCATGCCTACCTGCGCCGGAATCGAACACAAATAGTCGTTCGGCTCGTACTGGAAGTAAGTGCTGCACATTACCGACGTTGCGACGCGGGTACGCGGTGCTCGTGGCCATGGTCGAGCAGCTTGCCACCGGCGGGCAGGCGGGGCAGAGCTCGCGGATCGAGAACTACCTCGGCTTTCCCGACGGGGTGTCCGGCGCGCAGCTGACCGACCGGGCGCGCCGCCAGGCGGCGAAGTTCGGCGCCGAGGTGCTGACCGCGCGCACGGTGACCGGCCTCGAGGTTCGCGGCTCGGCACGAAGGGTCACGTTCGCGGACGGCACGTTCATCGACGCGCAGGCGGTCATCTTGGCCACCGGGGTCTCGTACCGCAAACTCGACGTGCCGGGCCTGGCCGAGCTGACCGGGTGCGGCATCTACTACGGGTCGGCGCTGACCGAAGCCTCGGCGTGCCTGGGCCAGGACGTCTACGTCGTCGGCGGGGCGAACTCGGCCGGGCAGGCCGCCCTGTACCTGTCGCGCTTCGCCAAGTCGGTGACGCTGCTGGTCCGCGGGCCCTCGCTGGAGAAGTCGATGTCCTACTACCTGATCAGGCGGATCGCTGATAGCCCGTCGATCTCGGTGCGGGCCTGCACACAGATCGTCGCCGCCGAAGGCGAGGACCATCTGCGGAGCCTGACGCTGCGCGATGACGCCCACGGGACGACGCAGACCGTGCCCGCGCAATGGCTGTACCTGTTCATCGGCGCGCAGCCGCTCACCGGCTGGCTGGACGGCGTGGTGGTGCGGGACGGCAAGGGCTTCGTGGTGGCCGGGCCTGATCTGTCGCCGGGCGGGGAGCGGCCGCGCGGCTGGCGCCTGGACCGGATGCCGTACCACCTGGAAACCAGCGTGCCGGGGGTGTTCGTGGCCGGAGACGCACGGGCAGAATCGGCAAAGAGGGGTCGCCTCGGCGGTCGGCGAGGGCGCCATGGCGGTCATGCTGGTGCACCGTTACCTGGAGAAGCTGTGACCGATGAACCGTGCAGCCCGGACGAGCTCCGCACGCTGTTTCTTTTCGAGAAGCTGACCGACGCCCAGCTTGACTGGCTGTGCCGGCGGGGCCGGGTCGAGCTCATCCCGGCCGGGCCGGTGTACGCGGAGGGCGACCCGGCGATCCGCTTCTACGTGCTGCTCGAGGGCACCATCGTGCTGTCGCGGCGGATAGGTACCGACGACATCGAGGTAGGCAGGACGTCACAGCGCGGCGCGTACGCCGGCGCCTGGCAGGCCTACCTGGGCGACCAGGTTCCGCAGCTCTATAACGGCTCGATGCGGGTGACCGAGCCGTCGCGATTCTTCGTGCTGGATGCCGATGTGTTCGCCAAGCTGATGTACGACTGGTTTCCTATGGCGGTGCACCTGCTGGGCGGCGGATTCTTCTACCGCACGAACCTTCAGGAGCTGACCGGGCAGCGGGAACGCCTGCTTGCGCTCGGCAAGCTGTCGGCCGGGCTGACCCACGAGCTGAACAACCCGGCGGCCGCCGCGGTCCGGGCGGCGGCCTCGCTGCGCGACCGGATCATTGCCCTGCGGCAGAAGCTGGGCGCGCTCGCGGACGGCGGCTGGGAAGGCACCAGCCTGCCGACCCTGGTCCGGCTGCAGCAGGAAGCCGCGGACGCGGTGCCGAAGGCGCCGGTGCTGTCTCCGCTTGAGGCCTCGGACGCCGAGGATGCGATCACGGACTGGCTCGGCTCCCGGGAGATCGGCGACGGCTGGCAGCTGGCGCCGGTCTTCGTCGCGGCCGGTCTCGACGTAGCCTGGCTGGAGCGCGTCGAGGCGACCGTCGGCGCCGGGATGCTGGAGCGGGCGCTGCCATGGCTGCACTGCAGCGTCGAAACCGAACTGCTGATGATCGAGATCGAGGACGCCACCACCCGGATCTCCACCCTGGTCGGCGCGGCCAAGCAGTACACCCAGCTCGACCGGGCGCCGTACCAGGTGGTCGACGTACACGAACTGCTTGACAGCACGCTGCTCATGTTGTCCGGGAAGATTCCCGCTGGCATCCGGGTCGTCAAGGAGTACGACCGGTCGCTGCCGGCGATCCCGGCCTACGCGGCCGAGCTGAACCAGGCGTGGACCAACCTGATCGACAACGCCGCCGCCGCGATGGGCGAGACCGGCGTGCTGACCGTGCGCACCGGCCGCGACCGTGACCAGGTGGTCGTGGAAATCTGCGACACCGGTCCAGGCGTGCCGCCGAAGATCCGCGAGCGGATCTTCGAGCCGTTCTTCACCACCAAGCCGGTGGGCCAGGGAACCGGGCTCGGGCTGGACATCACCTGGCGCATCGTGGTGAACAAGCATCACGGCGACATACAGCTGGAGTCGGTTCCCGGCGACACCAGGTTCCGGGTCCGCCTGCCCATCACAGATCCAACGCAGAGCGCGGATAACTAAAGAGCCCCGGTCCGCGGCCACGAACCGCCGTAGGAGCACCACGGCCCGTTCGGCAGAATGTCTTTTATTATCCCGAACGGACCGTGGCTTACGGTCCGAGCCGGTGCGTGGCAACCGTGGCTGTTAAGTACGCGCCGGAACCCCTGATGACCGCGGATCCCGTCTTCCAGATGACCTGCAGGTCCAGGGCGAGCGACCAGTTATCCACGTAGTGCAGGTCGAGTCGTTCTGCTTCCTCGCGCGATAGGTCAGACCGCCCGCTGACCTGCCACAGGCCGGTCAGGCCGGGCTTGACCGCGAGCCTGCGCCGCATGTGGCCGCCGTAGCGCGCCACCTCGTCCGGCAGGGCCGGCCTGGGTCCGACCAGGGACATGTTACCGACCAGCACGTTGATGAGCTGCGGCAGCTCATCGAGCGACCAGCGGCGCAGCCAGGCGCCCGGGCGGGTAACCCGCGGGTCCCTGCGGATCTTGAACAACAGCCCGTCCGCCTCGTTATGCTCGGCGAGCTGCGGTTTGCGCTGTTCGGCGTCGGGCACCATGGTCCGGAACTTGTAGAGGGTGAAGCACTGGCCGTCCTTGCCGGTCCTGATCTGGCGGAAGAACACCGGGCCGTGATCGGTGAGCTTGACCGAAATCGCGATGACGGCGAACAGGGGCGCGAGCGCCAGCAGCGCCGACGCAGCGCAGGCCTTGTCGAACACGCTCTTGACGGCCTGCTTGGCCCCGGCCAGCTCCGGGTGGTCCACGTGCAGCAGTGGCAGCCCGGCCACCGGGCGGATGGTCGTCCGCGGGCCGGCCACATCGAGCAGGGCCGGCGCGACGAACAGGTCGGTGCTGGTCTTCTCAAGTTCCCATGCCAGCTCGCGCAGGCGGCCGCCGTCCATCTCCGGGCAGGCCAGCACCGCGACCGTATCCGCGCCAAACCGGCTCACGGCCGCCGCGACGCCGCCAAGGCCGCCGGCCACGGGCACGCCGACCGCAGGCAGGCCGACCACGGGCACGCCGACCACGGGCACGCCGACCACGGGCACGGCCACAGCGGGCGGACCGTCCGTGGGCACCCTGGCTGCGGGCACCCAGGTCAGGGGCGCGCTGGCCGCGGGCGCGGTGGCCGCGCCGTCCGGCCCGGCACCCTCCTCCGGCGCGCCGACCAGGCACGCGGCGACCACCGCAAGGCCGTGATATGTGTCCCGGCGCAGCACGGTGACCAGGCGAGCCACCGCTGCCGCATGGCCTACCGCGACGACTCGCCGCACGCAGCAGCCCTGGACGCGCTGTTTGTGCAGGCGCTTTCTGAGCAGGTACCTGGTCGTCAGGTCCATGACGGTCGCGGACGGCAGGGCAATCGCCACGTATCCGCGGGCCAGGTCGAGCTTTGCCGCGTAGGAGACGACGGCCACGCCCGCGGTCAGGCTGACCGCTGCGCTGAGGACCCGGCGGTACTCATCGGAGCCGAGCCCGATGAACCGGGTGTCGTACCCGCCGGCCAGTAGCACCGACATAAACCACGCGACGGGCAGCGCGCACGTGAAGCTCAGGTAGGTGATCGGGAGGTAGGCCCCGTCCCCGAAACGGACCCGGGCCGCCACCACCGCGGCCACCAGGGCGCACGTCCAGTCGGCCAGGGCGGCCCGGCGAAGGTAGCCGCTCGTCCACGCCTTCGTGCCCGGGACGGCGACATTCTCGCGGGTCTCGATCGCGCTGTCGGGCTCGATGACGCTGCCGGGCTCGATCGCGCTGCCGGTCTCGATGACGCTGCCGGTCTCGATGACGCTGCCGGTCTCGATGACGCTGCCGGTCTCGATGACGCTGCCGGTCTCGATGACGCTGCCGG
>Ga0181525_10001061_pt1 | contig 23835 bp, 13 predicted proteins | sample PEATcosm2014_Bin_48_FD_121100 | JGI IMG/M metagenome (GOLD analysis project Ga0181525, IMG submission 121100) | Peatland microbial communities from MTU Mesocosm Facility, Houghton, MI, USA - PEATcosm2014_Bin06_10_metaG | ecosystem: Environmental > Terrestrial > Soil > Wetlands > Peat | place... | reverse complement strand
GCCGGATGAAAAATCTGTGTTTCATCTGTGTTTCATCTGTGGCTAAAATGTCCCCGCAATGGAATACGAAGCCGTCATCGGTCTGGAAACCCACGTCCAGCTTAAAACGAAATCGAAGATGTGGTGCGGTTGCGCGAATGCCTTCGGCTCGCCGCCGAACACAAATGTCTGCCCTGTCTGCCTCGGCCTGCCCGGCGTGCTGCCCGTGCCCAACGACGAGGCGCTGCGCCTGACGGTGCTCACCGGCTTCCTGCTGAATTGCGAAATTCCCCGTTTCGCCAAATTCGACCGGAAGAGCTATTTCTACCCGGACATGCCGAAGAATTACCAGATCACGCAATACGACAAGCCGTCCACCGCAAACGGCCACGTCGAGTTTGAATTCAACGGCGGCATTTCGCGCGTCCGCATCACCCGCGCGCACTTGGAGGAGGATGTCGGCAAGAACACCCATTTCGAGCGCAACAGCGGCGTGGATTTCAACCGCGCTGGCGTGCCGCTGATGGAAATCGTTTCCGAACCGGACATCACCGGCGCAGACATGGCCTGCGAATATCTCAACGCGCTCAAGGACATTTTGATTTATGGCGGCGTGAGCGATTGCGACATGGAAAAGGGCATGGTGCGCTGCGACGTGAATGTTTCCGTGCGGTCCGTCGGCACGAAGGAACTCGGCGCGAAGATTGAAATCAAGAACATGAACAGCTTTTCCGGCGTCCGCCGCGCGCTGGAATACGAAATCCAGCGCCAGATTGAAGTCGTCAAAAAAGGCGGCAAGCTGATTCAATCCACGCGCCGCTGGGACGACGTGGCCGGCATCACCGAGGAAATGCGGACGAAGGAACACGCCCACGACTACCGCTATTTTCCCGACCCGGATTTGATGCCGCTCGCGCCGACCGACGCTTGGCTGGCCGAAGTGAAATCGCGCGTGGTGGAACTGCCGCTGGCGCGGAAGCAGCGGTTCATGCGCGATTACGGTTTGCCCGCGAACGACGCGCAGACGTTTGTCTGGGATGTGCCGCTCGGCGATTGTTTCGAAAATGAAATCAAACTCATTCCCAGCGACATTCAAGGAGAGCAGCGGACAAAGAAAATCAAAGCAGTTGCTAATTGGATCATCAACAATCTGCGGGCCAAGCTGGCGGAAGCGCAAAATAAATATTACACCGACATGCTTGCTTCAGAAAACGAAAAGTCACAACGGCAGCAGGAAGAAATTCAAAAATTGATTACCGGAAGGATGGCTTCGGACGAAGAAAAGAAAAAGAAAGCGCAGGAGGAATATCTAACATCTGTTCATCAGATGATTTCTCCGCTGCATCTCAAATTTCCACCCGGAGCCATTTTGGAACTGGTCAATCTCGTCGAAGCCAAAACCATCAGCAGTTCCGCCGCGCAACAGGTGTTTGCCGAAATGTTCGAGACCGGCAAGTCCCCGACGGCAATCGTTCAGGAAAAAGGACTCGCGCAGGTCAGCGACACCGGGGCGATTGAAAAATTCTGCGACGAAGCCATTGCGGCGAACCCAAAATCAGTTGCGGATTACAAGGCTGGCAAAGTGGCCGCGCTCAATGCCCTCAAGGGCCAGGTGATGAAGTTGAGCAAGGGCAAGGCGAACCCGGCGCTTGCCGGGGAAATCCTGGAGCGAAAGTTGAAGGGTTGACCGCTAATCCTGGAAACTGTGCGTTTGGATGCACACTCCGTGCATTTGATTGCACACCCGCCGGAATCGGTGGATAATCCCGCGTGACCCCAATCGGGCCGGTTAAAATGAATTTTTGGCGGCGCAATTTCCTTCTGGGAACGGTTTTTCTGGCGCTGGCGCAGTCAAGCCGCGGCCAGACCACTTCTGATTGGCGCATTTACAGGGACATCAACGGCCTGCATCAATCCGCGTGCGTTTCCGTGTCGGTCATGCCCGGGGGAAAAGTTTTGGTCCGGCATCCTGACGGAGCATTCATCACGGAAATGGATGGCTACTCCGTCAAGACCATCTCCCTGCCCGAACCAGCCGTGGATGCATCTGAAAGCCCCGGCGGTCAGCTTTGGATGATGACCCGGGATGGCCGGCTGGAAGAATTCAGCCAGGGTGCATGGGTGACGCATCCAGCGCCGGACTTTGCCGGGGCGGGCAAAATCATCGCACCATTTTACCTATCCGGGGAGGATCAAATCATTTTTTTGTGCGCAGACCGGTTGGTGGAATATGACGCCGAGAATCCGGGGCTGCCTCAAACCCGCGTGTTGCTCCTAAGCGATCAAACGCGCCTGGGAAAATTCACGGGCATGACCGTGGCGCGTGACGGCGGGCTTTGGATCACGGGCGAACACGGCCTGGGCAAGGTGCCCCGACTCGCCCTTCGTCCGGGACTGGAAAAATCGTGGAACGATTACCTCCCGCTGGAATCGCTGCAAATCAAAAACCTTCAGGAACCGCGCGAGGACGACTTGGGCGGCATCACCGTCATCGCCGGGTCCTCGAACAATGGACACAATGTCATCGCGCACTTCGACGGTTTGGACTGGTCGGCGCAGCCCGCCGGCACGGATAAAGTCCTTCGCGCGTGGCGGAGCAGCGACAATATCTTGTGGGCTGCCACGGCGGGTTCCATTTATGAACAGGAGCCGGGACAGACAAATTGGGTGGGGTATCAGGAAATTTCCGCCGCCCAACTGAACGAGGTGGCGATGGAGCCTGGCGGCACCTTCTGGCTCGCCACTTCAGACGGGTTGTTCCATTACGCCCCGTCGCTGTGGCGCACACCCGAGCCGGTCCAGCGGATCAATTCCCCCATTCGCTGCTTTGCGGAAGACGCGGCGGGCCGGCTTTGGTTTGTGGCCGTCGGCGGGCTTCACTCGCTCCAGGGCGAAATCCATCGCGAGTTCGCACCGCCCGATAAAACGGCGGACGATGCGGTTCGCGCAATCTTCCCGCTCAAGGATGGAACGCTGCTGCTCGATGCGGGCGAAAATTCACTCAAATTCCAGCCGGACACCGGCGCGTTCAGCTATGTTCCGGTTCAAAATGACTTTCGCCGGATGCGGTCCCTGGGTTTGTTGAAGGATGGCAGTCTTTGCGTGCAAAGCTGGAATCCCGGAACGGCAGATGATCAGTTTGACCTGTTCGACGGCATCAGGTTCAAGCCGATGACCGATCCGCCGCCGGGCGCCGGCTTTTCCACCCTTTGTGCCACGCGCGAGGGCGACCTTTGGCTGGGTGGCGACAACGGCATTGCCTGGTATCACAACAAAAAGTGGCGCCTGTTCCCAATTTCGGATCGCGATGTTCCCGACCCGGTCATTTGCTTTGCCGAGTTGCCCAATGAGCGGATTTGGTGCGCTACACAGAAGAGGCTTTGGGAATTTGACGGACAAAACTGGTCGCCCGTGCGCGCGACCTTCAACGATATCCATGACCTCTGGTGCGCCCGCGATGGCAGCGTGTGGGTGGCGGATGACGCCGGCCTGCGCCGCTTTTCCAAGAACTTCTGGATCAGGAACAGCCTGGAGGAGGGATTGCCCGATGCCGCCGTGCTGGGGATTTTTGAAGACCAGCGCGGGCGCATCTGGGCCGGCACACCGCGCGGGTTGAGCCTGTATCATCCCGAGGCTGATTTGGACCCGCCGCAAACTTCCATTCACATGGAGGCCGGCAATGACACGCGCATCCGCGAGGGCAGCCCGGTCACGCTGTTGTTCTACGGGCTGGACAAATGGAGATTCACGCCGCGAGAACGCCTGCTCTTCTCCTGGCGCCTCGACGAACGTGACTGGTCGCCCTTCCAATCGTCTGATGGCACCTCGTTCACCAACCTCGCGGCGGGCGCGCATTATTTCCAGGTCCGCGCCATGGATCGCAACGGCAACATTGATCCCAAGCCGGCGCTGCTGGGATTCACCGTGACGACACCGTGGTATGAGGAATTGCGCCTCGTGTTCATCGCGGTCACCGGCGTGATACTGGCGTTGTTCTTCGCCGCACTGGCATTCAACCGCCACCGGCAGCTTCTCCGCAGTTATGCCGAGGTGGAAAAGAAAGTGGCCGACCGGACCCGCGAACTCGAAATCGCCAGCCACGAACTGTTGCAGAGCCAGAAGATGAACGCGCTGGGAACGCTCGCCGCCGGCATCGCGCACGATTTCAACAACATCCTCTCCATCATCAAGGGTTCCGCCCAGCTCATCGAGGAGAACCCGGATAATCCGCTAAAAGTTCGAACGCGATTGGACCGTATCAAGACTGTCGTGGAACAAGGCACCGGCATCGTGAACGCCATGCTCGGCTTCAGCCGGGGCGCGGGCGAACAGCCTGGCCCGTGCGACCTCAACGCCGTTGCGGCGGATACCATTAAGCTGCTCGGCGACCGTTTCCTGCGCGAGGTGGAGGTGAAATTCGATCCCGCCCCCGTCCTGCCGCAAGTTCACGCCTCGAAGAATTTCGTCCAGCAGATTCTGCTGAATATTATCTTCAACGCCGCCGATGCCATGACCACCCGCAGGCAGGTCACCATTTCCACGCAAAAGTTGGAGCGGCTGCCGGGGAGCCTGGTGCTGGCGCCGAAACCGGCACATGCCCATGTTTCGGTTTCCGTGCGCGACTCCGGCTGCGGCATAACGCCCGAAAATCTGCCACGCATCTTCGATCCATTTTTCACCACCAAGGCGCTTTCCACACAGCGCGGCACGGGCCTGGGACTTTCGATGGTCTATGAACTGGCCAAAAAAATGAGCGCCGGCCTCGCCGTCGAATCCACCGTGGGCGAGGGCAGCACGTTCACGCTCATCCTGCCGGTGACGACGAATGACAAATGACGAATTGCGAATGACGAATAATATTTCGACATCCTCGTCCTGCGATTCGAAACTCGGAATTCGGAATTCGAAATTCAATTTATGAACCCGCCCACCATCCTGATTGTTGAAGACGAAGACCTCCAATATGAGATTTATGAGGAGGCACTGGCGAAATGTGACTTGATTCGCGTGAAAAACGGCAGCGAGGCGCTGGCCAAAATCACACGCCAGCCGCCGGACGTCCTCATCCTCGACCACGTGCTTTCGGAAGGCGAACTCGGACTGGATTTCCTGCCGGAGTTCAAGGAGTTGATGCCGCACGTGCCCATCATCATCGTTTCCGGCGCGCTGGAAGTCCGCCAGCAACTGGCTGCGTTGCAGGGGCCGCGACGCGCGCATTACTGCCTGCCAAAGCCGGTGGATGTCCACGAACTACGGCGCACGGTGGAAACTGCGCTGCGTGAATGTGGCGAGACCGAGGTGGTGCGGCAGTTCGAGGCGCTGGAACGTTCTCACCGCACGGACGCGCTGGATTTGTTCAGCCGCGCCACCGACCGGCTCTCTCGGCAGAACCGCCTGCTCGAACTGCTCGGAGAATCCAAGGAACGACCCAATATCTCCGGCCTCGCCCGCGAATTCAAGGTCGCCCGCCGCACCATCATCCGCGACCTGCAGGAATTGATCCGCCGCGGCCAGCTCAAGCCGGAGATTTATCCCGAATTGGAAAATCCCGCGGCGGAAGAGGATGAAACCTGAAGAATTAAGAAACCTCGTCCGTCCCGGCAGCGTCTCTTGGTTGAATTCCATAAGGCTCCCAATGGAACCATCATGAAAATTTCATTTGCCAGAAACAAACCGGCCTCACTCGTCCTGTCCTGCATCTGCCTGCTGGCTTCGCGCGTCCATGCCGAAACCGCCACCAATTCATTGCCGTCCGACTGGATTGACCCCGACACAGGGCATCGCATCATCCGGATTTCCACCGAGCCGGACAGCTCGAGCTTTTATTTTCACCAGGAAATGTTCACGCCGCGGGGCGACAAGATGGTTTTTGACACGCCTTCCGGCATCGCCGTGGCGGATGTCAAAGCTCTCAAATTCGGGCCGCCGAAGATAAGCATCCTCGTCTCCAACGTCAGCGCCATCGAGACCGCCCGCCGGACGCGGGACGTGTATTTCCGGAGCAATGGCTGGCTGTGCGCGGCGAACGTGGACACCGGCAAGATCCGCAAGATCACCCAAGCGCGCTGCATCGCCATCAATTGCGACGAGACCTTCGTGGTCAGCACGATTTATGCGGAGGACCCAACGGGCAAAACGCCCAAGCCGGCGCCGCGCGTGATTCTGCCGCAGCACGAGCGCATGTTTCCGGGCATCGCCGTCACCAACCTCACGCCCGGGCAGGCGGCGGCGGCGCGCAAGGAGGATTCGCTCGCGCGGAGGCTTGTCAACCCGCGCTGCATGGCCTTTGTCTTCACCGACCTCCGCACCGGCAAATCCGTCACCAACGGCTTTCAATACGCCTGGCTGAATCACCTGCAATTTTCGCCGACCGACCCCAACATGCTGCTCTACTGCCACGAGGGAACCTGGCATGAAAATGACCGCGTCTGGACCATCCGCACCGATGGCTCCGGGCAACGCCTGATGCACGCGCGCACCATGGACATGGAGATTGCCGGTCACGAATGGTGGAGCCACGACGGCAAGACCATCTGGTTCGACCTCCAGACGCCCCGCAGCCAGGATTTCTGGATCGCGGGCGTGAACCTGAAGACCGGCAGGGAAACCCGCTACCATCTCGACCGCGACTGGTGGTCGGTCCATTACAACTCGTCCTGGGACAGGAAATTGTTCGCCGGTGACGGCGGCGATTCCGGCCAGGTCGCGTATGCCAAGGACGGCATGTGGATGAACCTGTTCCGCCCGCAACGCGACGGCTCCATCACCGGCGAGCGCCTGTTCAACATGAGCGGGAACAATTACGTCACCGGCGACGGCGGGATCGAACCCAACTGCCACATCACCCCCGACAACAAATGGGTCATCTTCCGCGCAAACTTCCAGGGACAATTGAACGTCTATGCCGTGGAAATCGCGCGGTCCCCGGTAAAGCTGGGCCTCGCCGCTTCGCGCTGAGCTGACGCCTCGGAAATCGTTCCGCAAAAAGCTTGTTACCTTTTCGTGGTTGCGGGGATATACCGATGAAATGCTGAACGACGACCTGATGTTGCTGCGCGAGTATTCCCGGAGCCATTCCGAACCCGCCTTTGCCACGCTCGTCTCGCGCCACGTCAATCTCGTTTATTCCGTGGCCATGAGACAGGTGCGCGAACCGCATCTGGCCGAGGAAATCACCCAGGCCGTGTTCATCATTCTCGCGCGCAAGGCCGGTTCGCTCGGCGACCAAACCGTTCTGCCCGGCTGGCTTTGCCGCACAGCACGCTACGTCAGCGCCCGGGCTTTAAGAACCCAACGCCGTCGGCAACAGCGAGAACAGGAGGCTTATATGCAATCCATTTTGAACAGCGGCAGCGACGCCACGTCGCAACAAACCGGTGAAGAAACCTGGCGGCAAATCGCGCCGTGGCTGGACGACGCGCTCGCCCAACTCGCCCAGAAAGACCACGACGCCGTCGTGCTGCGGTTTTTTCAGAACAAGAACTTCTCGGAAGTCGGCGCGGCTTTGGGCGCGAGTGAGGACGCGGCGAAAATGCGCGTGAGCCGCGCGATGGAAAAACTCCGCTCTTATTTCGTCCGCCGTGGGATTGGCATCTCCGCTTCTTTGCTTGTATCGGTTATCGCCGCCAATGCTGTCCAGGCCGCGCCAGCAGGTCTGGCTTCAAACATCGCCGCTGGTTCGCTGGCCGGGGCGGGCTCTTTCAGTGTGTTATCAACCATCATCAAAACCATCCTTATGAAAAAAACCGCATGTGCCGTGTTGGGTGTGGCGCTGGTCGCCACCATAACCGTTCCAATAATTGTGGCCCATGCCAATGGTCCATCGGATGCAGCGGTCACGGAAGCTAATCTCCAATCGGGATTGGTTCTGCATTACACCTTCGATAACGCACCCGTGGCTGGCAAAGTCGCCGATTCCAGCGGTGCCGGCAATGACGGCTGGGTGACGGGTGCGCAATGGGAAATGGATTCCCAGCGCGGAGGTGTGTTTCATTTTTCACCACCCGGCCAATATATCCGCGTTCCCAATAGCGATTCATTGAACCCATCCAATATCACCCTTGCGGCGTGGATTAAAACCAGCAATCAGGGGGAAACGTGGCGACGTATTTTTGACAAGAGTTGGACCGACGGTTTTGCACTCAGCATTGTCGGTGGTCACAAGCCCGGATTTACAGGCGATGCGGAAATGGAAATTGGGAAAACTCATGTGGCCCACAGCAACCACTCTGTGGCTGACGGCAAGTGGCATCATGTGGCTGTGACTTATAATGGAGCGGAAGAACTTTTCTACGTTGATGGGGCGCCTCAAACACGGACATCATGGTGGCAGGGAAGAGTGCCTTCAAATTCCCACGACCTGACCATCGGAATAAATCTGGTTGATCCCAATCCGGCATATAATGAAGTCGGTGCTTCTTTCGACGGCCTGGTTGACGAGCCGATGATTTACAATCGCGCTCTTTCGACGAACGAAATCAAATTCCTGTTTGAGTCACAGCGGAAGTGATCAACGCGCATGGTCAAACCCCCTTGGAAGTTTATGCCGGCCGGAAAAAACAGGGGGTTTACCCTCATCGAATTGCTGGTCGTCATCGCCATCATCGCAATTTTAGCGGCGATGTTGTTGCCAGCGCTTGAAGGCGCAAAATTGCGGGCGCAACGCGCGCAGTGTTTGAGCAACCTGCGGCAATTACAGACTGCTTGGTTGATGTATTGCAGCGATTGCAATGACGGCCTCCCTGACAATCCAAAATTGCCCGCTGCCAATGGCGAACCTGCATGGGTATATGGCGACGTAAGCGTGCCATCGGATGCTACGAACCTTGATCTTGTCAGGGCTGGTCAGATTTACAGTTATAGTGGAAGCGTCGGCATTTATAATTGCCCCGCTCTATATGATCTCCCGGACAACCGTCAGTCACCTCCGATTACATATCGAGTGCGTTCCTATTCGATGAATTGTTATATGAATGGCCAGGATATTGGCAGTTCGCACGGAGGCCTGCCCGCGGGGCTTTATCAGGTCAATACAAAATTAACCGGTATCAGGACGCCGGAGCCATCCTCGGCCATGATTTTTCTCGAGGAGGGGCCGTTCTCAATTGATGATGGTGATTTCGGTTTCTCTCCGAGTGGTCTTCCCGGCTATGGTCCGGTAAATCAATGGTATAACATTCCTACAACGGTGCATCGAGGCTCGAACTTTACTTTTGCAGATGGACATGTTGAGTTCCATCATTGGGTAGATTCGGAGACCTATGGAATTAAAACGGTAAATTACATAGATTCAAGCTCGGACCAGGCAGATCTTCGGTGGATTCAAAATGCCCTTGCAACATATTGACAAATTACCAAATGAAATGATCTAAGAACCATGTTCAAACCAAAACTAGCTTCAATTGCTTTTGCCGCTGTGCTGCCTTTAGTGACGATTGCATCCGCCTATACCCCGCCGGCATCGCCGAACGCGACGTTCAACTTCAATCCCGGCTGGAAATTCATCCGCGAAGACGTGACCAACGCCGAACAGGCCGCTTTCGACGACTCGAAGTGGAGCGATGTCAGCGCGCCGCACACTTACAACGATGTGGATTCCTATGCCGTAATCATCAGCCACAGTGGCGGCGACCGTGGGGCGTGGTCGGGCATCACCTGGTATCGCAAGCATTTCAAGCTGCCGGCCAGCGCGAAGGACGGGAAAGTTTTTCTGGAGTTTGAAGGGCTGAAACAGGCGGGTCGCTTTTGGGTGAACGGGAAATACGTTGGCAAATATGAAAATGGCGTCACGCCCTGCGGACTTGATTTGACCGGCTTCGTGAATTTCGGCGACGCGGAAAACGTCATCGCCGTGAAAGTGGACAGCAGCAGCAATTACAAGGAGGAGGCGACCGGCACGACCTACCAGTGGATGACGCGCGACTTTGATCCCAATTACGGCGGGTTGAACCACGACATCTGGCTGTATCTGACCGGCAAGGTCTATCAGACGCTGCCGCTCTACGAAAATCTCAAGACGACGGGCATTTACATTTATCCCTCGGATTTTGACATCAAGGGCCGCACCTGTGACGTGAATATCGAGTCGCAAGTTCGCAATGAATCCGGCAACCAGCAATCCATCACGCTTTCGGCGGTGGTCGTGGATGCGGATGGCAAAGTCTGCGCGAAATTCGAGGGCGACACGTCGGACTTGGTGGCAGGCGAGACGGAAATTTTCAAGGCCGACGGCAAATTGTCGAACGCGAAATTCTGGAGCGACGGAAATCCGAATCTTTACGATGTTTATTGCATCCTCACCGTGAACGACAAGGTGGTGGACGTGCAGAAAATCCGGACCGGTTTCCGCAAGGCGGAATTCAAGGGCGGCGCCGGCACCGGCGGCGTTTATATCAATGACAAATTTGTCTGGCTCACCGGTTACGCGCAACGTTCAGCGGACAGTTGGGCCGGCTTGGGCCAGGCGTATCCCGATTGGATGCACGACTACAACGCGGAACTCATCCGCAGCACGCACGCCAATTACATCCGCTGGATGCACATCTCGCCGCAGGCGGTGGACGTGCGCGCCTTCGACAAGGCCGGCATCTTCGAACTCTGTCCTGCGGGCGACAAGGAACAAGACCCAATGCTCCCGCCTCCCGGCCGCGCCCCGGTTCCTCGCCAGTGGGACCAACGAGTCGAAGTGATGCGCGATTCGCTCATCTATTTTCGCAACAGCCCCAGCATTTTGTTTTGGGAGGCGGGCGGAACCGTCATCACTGCCGATCACATGCGGCAAATGGTGGCCTTGCGCAAACAATATGACCCTAACGGTGGTCGCGTCACAGGCTCGCGCGGCAACGCCAGTGTGGACTTGAACACTGCCGTGACCCCGATTGCCGAATATTACGGCGTGATGCTCGCCCAGGACCCGCGCACGGATGAACTGACCAACCCTACCGATATGTTCCGCGCCTATAGCATCGAGCGCCGCGACCGCGCACCGCTCATCGAATGCGAGGATTTCAGAGACGAGGGCGCCCGCCGGTTCTGGGATGACTATTCGCCGCCGTTTTTGGGGTTCAAGCCCGGACCGAACGACACGTATCACTGGAACTCGGAAACATTCTGCCTCGCCGCCGCTGTGCGGTATCATGATTATTTCAGCAACATCATCACCAATGCCGACCCGGCACATTCCAAATGGTCGGCCTACGCCTCGATTTACTGGTCGGACGCCAACGCGGATGGACGCCAGGACAGCAGCGAAGTCGCGCGCGTCAGCGGCAAGGTGGATTCCGTGCGCCTGCCCAAGCAGGCATATTACGTCTATCGCGTGATGCAAAGTGCCACGCCGGACATCCACATCATCGGTCACTGGACTTATCCAACCAACACCGTAAAAACCATTTACGTCGCGGCCAATCATTGCGACTCGGTCGAGCTTTTTGTGAATGGCAAATCAATCGGCACGGCGACCAAGCCGATTGATTTTGTGGACACGTTCGGTGGCGAAAACAAGGACCAGGGCGAAACCGGCTACATTTACGCATTCCCAAATGTGACATTCGCGCCCGGAAAAATTTCAACTGCGGCCAAAGCACAGGATAAAATTGTTGCGCGAGATGAAATTGAAACCGCAGGCGAGGCAAAGGCCATCAAACTCACGCCGCACAGCGGCCCAGGCGGTTTGCAGGCGGACGGCTCGGACGTGGCGTTCTTCGACGTGGAAGTGGTGGACGCGCAGGGCCGACGCTGCCCGACCGATGAGGCGCGCGTGGATTTCAAAGTGGATGGCCCGGCCATCTGGCGCGGCGGCTACAACAGCGGCAAGACCAACTCCGTCAATAATCTTTATCTCGACACCGAGTGCGGCATCAACCGCGTCGCCATCCGTTCGACATTGACGCCCGGCACCATCACGCTGACGGCCTCGCGCGACGGACTTGAGCCGGCCATTGTGCAGGTTGAATCAAAGCCGGTGAACATCGTGGGCGGGTTGTCACCTTAGATGAGCACGGCGTGGCATGACGCATCTCCGATCAAACCGGGCTTGAGCGCAGCGCGCTGAAATGACGCCGGGTGTATCCATCTGCGTTCTAATCCATCCTCCGCTACCATTTCCTCTGCATCACTGCTTCGTTGCCGATGCTTTCAACTGCCGGTCCACGTTGTCGAAATACTGCGTGACATCGAATCCCTGGCACTTCCCGTTTTCCTGCCGGAATTTTGCCGCCCGATCGTCCAAACCTTTCTTCCGATAAAGCTCATAAAGCATGACCGGCTCCCGCGACCCCGTGTTCCCGGCGTCCTCCAGCACATCCAGACACCAATCCATTTTGCCGTCCTTGAATGCCGCGTCCGGCAGCTTGTTCAGATAATCATGGATGATGTTCCAACATTGGAAATATGTGCCGGACAGGGCCATCAGTGCATTGAAATAATTTGTCGTCTCCTTAATCCCGCTGGCTTGGGCCTCCTTCCAGACCTGCTCCCTTCTGGCTTGAAGTATTTGGACCAGATTGGTCAGCCACGGGCCGGTATCATGCTCGGCGAGCTTGCACAGATAGCTCGGTCGGAATCCCGCATCGTTCAGATTCGCCTTGAGAATATCTGCCGAGTCACCAACGTCAAATTTGAGCAACGCAGAACCCGCGCTGGTGTGGACATTGTTCGTCAGCCCAATCGGGTCAGTCAGTAACGCCTGTAGCGTAGGCAGCATCCTGACCATTTTCCCATCACCAATGGCATCCGCCACCGCAGCGCGCACCTTGGGGGAGGCGTCCTTCGCTCCCTCCTGCAACGCCGGTTCCGCAAATGCCGCCGGAAATCGCGGCAGCAGATGCACCGCGCTCGCCCTGACATTCTCGTCCTTGTCCCTCAACAATTGCGCCAGCGAATTGGATACCGCCTCGTCGTCAGTGCCCGACAACGCGCTGATGGCCGCCAACCTTCGCGCTGGCGATTTACCTTTGTTCGCCACATTGACAAGTGCACTGGCATAGGGCTTGAGCACAACGGAAGCATTGGACGACACCTCAAAACAATTGATGGCCCGGAGAGCCACCTGCTCATTCTTGTTTTGAATCAAAGGCAACAGTGCGCCCAAGACCCGGTCACGCTTGAAATCACCGCTCCGTCGCCATTCTTCATACGGCTCGCCTTTCAGACTCATTCCGTCGAGTGCATCAATGGCATACAGCTCATTTGTCGGATTCGCATCATTCAGCAGCCGGTTCAGCTCAAACCAATGTGCCTCCTTGACCGAATACCCTGTGATTGGCCGCGCATCCAAGGTGCGCATGACACCATCACTGCCTCCTTTGGGGACGTCGGCAATCTGCCGATACACACCGGGGCTGTTGGTCGCACCCGCCTCCGGAGAATAGTAATTGTCCGGCTTGTCCATGTGAGCGGCAAAGACGAGATACGTTTGCCCCACTTCAAATTTGTGCATTGCCGGTGGAGCTTGTCCACTCCAAGCGAACCCATGTGACCCTATACCGGCATAGTGTTCAAAGACGACCTCCTTCGCCGCCTCCCCTTTCAATACACTGATGACTTTGAACTTCGTGGCATTCACCGTCATCGAAGAAATGCGGAATGCCGCATTCGTGATGGGAGTCGTTGATAACACCTGTCCCTTGAACACCAAATCCGCCTTTTGCTCCATCTCCTCCAGCCGCCCGTGCGGCTGAATAAAGACACTGGCCGGAACATTGCCGGTGGTGATGGCCAGATTGAAATCCCCTCCCACAGCAATCGCGACCACATTGCTCAACTCCTCCGGCACGGACAATTGGTGGCTTTCATCTAACCCCCATGCGATTACCGTGCCGTCTCGTTTGAGGGCAAGGCTCTCATGCTCGGTCGCGGCAATCGCAACCACAGTTGAAAGCCCTGCCGGGACATTCGTTGCACCATAAGTATCCGTGCCCCATCCCACGACGGTGCCATCTTTTTTAAGCGCCAGCGCGTGACTTATTCCGCTGGCAATGGACACGACGTTGCTCAACACCTGCCCGTTGATTGTTACCGGGTCGGCGGTTGTATATTGATAAGGGACGTAACGGCTTTCAGCACCATAAGTCACATAGAGGACATTGCTATGAGCTTCAATATTCGGTTCCACCGGCGGTTTGCCCGGCGTTTGGTATCCCAATCCATAAACTGTTCCATCCCGCTTGAGCACAAGTGGCGTCTCTCCCATCGAGGCCAGTGCCACCACATTACTCAAAATCTCGCCGTTAACATTTACTTGAGGCAGCCAAGGCTGGGGATTATCCAAACAGAATCCGAGCACCGTGCTGTCTGTCCTCAAGGCCAGATAACCCCGGATACCACCCGACGCGATGGATACCACATTGGTCAAGTGGGAAACAACATTCGCCACGTCCGGTGTTGACCCCAAACTTCCCCACCTTGCCACCGTGCCGTTGCGCTTTATTACCCAATAACAATCACCCACCGCTGTGACCGAAACAACATTACTCAATCCAGCCGGCAAATCCGTCACCCCCGGCCATTGTAAACCAAAAGCAAAGACCGTTCCGTCATTCTTTAACGCGAGTCCAACCCCCCTACCAGCAGCCACAGCCACCGCGTTGGTCACGAATTCATCCCCACACTCAATCAAGCCGTTGGTGTGGTCGGAATAATAATTCTTCCAGAAATCATCCCTTCCCCACCACACGATGCGACCCGCCGTTGCGTTCCTCACCTGGCTGCAAATGCCCTGCGTTGGCAACAAGGGTAAAAGGGCCAGACCAAAAAGCAGCACACGCCGTATTACCGAAAGCGAACCATGATTGGCTTCTGACATAGAATCTCGATCCGAGTCAATACCTCCTGCCGCCAGTTGTCAACACGGGTTTCGATTTCCGTTAATCCGTGCCAATTCGTGTCAAAAAATCCGATGGACGAAATCCGCCCTGCGTGACATGCTCGCCCCACACTTCGGGACGGGTTTACGAAACAGCGGATCACAGGAATCGGAGCGTGGGCAACGGCGTGGAAGAAAAAGAAACCGCCGCTGGTCAAAGCCATGGCCGGAGTCATCCGCCGTCACCGCGAAGCAGCGCATTGGACCCTGGAAGATTTCGCCGGTCTCACCGGCTTGTCACGGCAGGAACTCGGATTCATCGAAGATGACCAGCGCAAGCCCGGCACTGCCGTCCTCCTTCGCATCGCCCGCGTTCTTGTCCTCCCCCCCAGCCAATTGTGGGCCGAAGCCGAGCAATGGCTGGAGCAGCAACCGGAATGTTGCAAAAAATGCTACTTTTGTTGCCTACACAGGGGCGAGTTGCCGTGGTTAAATCGCCAGCGTGTCTGCACGCGACCATCAAATTGAACGCGTTAAGGCGGAATCCTCGATTTCAGCCAAAAACCCAGCAAATACAGCCTTTTTCCACAAAAATGGGGGCTTCGGGCCGACGGGACATGACTTCCGGCCAGCGGGACTTGACTTCAGTCCAGCGGGACATGCCTTTAGTCCGACAGGACACGACCTCAGTCCCGTGGGACATCGCTTTAGTCCAATGGGACACGACTTCAGTCCGGTGGGACATGCCTTTGGTCCGACCGGACATGACCTCTGTTCGGCAGGACACAACTCCAGTTTCGTTTGCCGCCGGTCGTCAGCTACAGGCAAGAAAGTCAGCCCCGGCGAATTGAATTTTCGGGATGGAAATCGAAAGGAGGTGAATGGCTATGCCAAACAGTAATGCAAAACAGAATGGCGAGAAGATCGCCCTCGTGCTGAAGGCCTGGAAGGATGTGTGTCCAACCAAAAGCTTCGCGGGCATGACGCTGGCGCAATTCACGGCCAAGGTGCAGCCCAGCCTCGATGCGCGCGACCAGCTGGACACGCTGGCGGACCAAACAACCGCCGCCGAAACCGACCGGGACAATGCCGACGTGGAGAGCATGAAGCAGGTCAACCTGGTGGTGAACGCCGTCAAGGGCGACCCGACGGAAGGCGAGGATGGCGAGTTGTATGCCGCCATGGGCTACGTCCGCAAGAGCGACCGTTCCACAGGCAAGACGAACAAGACGAAAACGACGACCGCGCCAGCCGCACCCGCAGCCGCGCACTGAAACCAAAGGTGGGGCGAGGCTGCTGACGAGCCGGTTCAGGAGGAAGATCGGATCGCAGGGACGCTCGCCCCACCACCCAAACTAAAATTAGATTATGCCGTTGACGAATAAATTGCAGGGAGCGACCGATGCTTCTCCCTCTCCGCCAACGGAGTTGGGGGAGAGGGTCGGGGTGAGGTGGCGCTGATAAACAATCAGCCAAAAATAAAATCCCCTCACCCTGTCCCTCTCCCCGCTTAATCGCGGGGCGAGGGAGAAAATGCCAGCGTCTCCCCCGGCATTCCGGTTTTACCAGTTGTCGGTGCGGAATTGCGGGGCGGGCAGGCCGGCGGCGTTGAACAGATTGCAGCCGTCGGGAAAATTCACCCAGGCATAGCGCACCGCGACCGGCGCGGCCACGTCGGGGCTGCTCACCACCACCGTGTCGCCGTCAATCTTCGCCTCGGCGTTCACGAACTTCTGGTCCGCGCCCGCGACCTCAAACCACTTGAGTAGTCCGCCCCCCTTCGCGATGAGTCCGCCGCCGAGGTGCGAGAATTTCACGCGAATCGCGCCGCCCTCGACCTTCATGGATTTATACACCGGGCCGGAATATTCCATCTTGACGCCATAAACCTTCGCCAGTGCGATGCGCGACAGCCGGTCGCCCACGTCCTGCTTGTTCTTCGGATGGACGTTGTGCGCCTCGCCGATGTCGGTGGTGACGGCCATGCCGGTGTTCGGCAGGGTGAGGCCGAGCGCCTGGGCTTCGCGCACTTTCGGGCTGTTGCTCGCCGCTTCCTGCCCGGCGAGTTGCACGATGTAAAACGGAAAATCGCCCTCGCCCCAGAGCGCGCGCCAATCCCTGATGAGCGTCTCCTGCACATGCGGATAAAGCGCGATGCCCGCGCTGCCGCCGAGGATGGATTCGCCCTGATACCAGATGACACCGCGAATGGCGTAGGGGATGACCGGGGCGATCATGCCGTTGAAGAGGACGGTGGCGTTGTGCTGGTCCTGCACCGGGTCGCGCGGAGCGCCGCCACCGCGACGACGGCGGGGAGCGGCATTGGTCGTGCCGGCGCTCGCGACATTGGTGGCGGTGATGGTTGCATTCGTCGCGGCGGCGACTTCGTTCGTGGCATTCACGTCCTCGGAACGCGGCGGCGCGACCACGGCCGGGCGGTTGGTGCGGAAATTTTCTACCGCCGCATCAAAGTGGTCGAGCATCGGCTTCAGCTTCGGGTCGGCGGTCATGGTCGGGCGGTCAATCCATGCCTCCGCGGTGCTCGCGCCGAACGCCTCGGCGATGATGCCGATGGGCACGTTGATCTGCCGCTGCAGGTCGCGCGCGAAGAAGTAGCCGACGGCGCAGAACGCGGGAGCCGTCTGCGGAGTGCAAACCTGCCAGACACCGGTGACGCACAGTTGCGGCTTGTAAGCCTTGCAGGCATTGCCGATGAACATGCGGATGAGAGGATAATTCGCGGCGGCAATCTCGGCGTCCGCATTTGTGACACCGGCGAAATACTTCGCCTTCCCCATGGAGTCCAGCGCCTTGTCCGACATGCTGAAATCCATGTTCGACTGGCCGGACGCCAGCCACACCTCACCGACCACCACGTCGTCGAGTGTGATGGGTTGCGCCGTGTTCGAGCCGGTAACAGTGAGAGTCCGGCTCTCCGCCGAGACCTTCAACGGCTTGAGATACACGCGCCAATCACCGTTAGCGTCGGCGGTCGCAGAAATTTTCTGCCCGGCAAATTCCACGGTCACTGTTTCACCGGCGTCCGCCGTGCCCCAGACCGGCGCCTTCATGTCGCACTGGAGGACCATGTGGCTGGTAAACGGGCTGGCAAGGCGCACCTCCGCCCGGGCGCACGGCGCGAGCGCGATGGCGCAAAGGGAGAAAATGACGGCAAAATGCCTGATGGAAATTGATTTGGTCATAGAGTGGTTGCGGGGTTTATGCCATTTCTCTTGTGTGTAAGCAATTTAGACGGCGCAAACGCTTTTTGGTTTCAAAATACTTTGTGCCTTGGCGTCTTCGTGGTTTAATAACCCGGCATGTTTTCATCGGAAATCAAATCGGTGCATTTCACCGGCATTGGCGGCACAGCGATGGCGGCGGCGGCGGCGGCCATGCAGGACAAGGGTTTTGCGGTCACCGGCTCGGACCAGAATGTTTATGAGCCGATGGCGTCGTTCCTCGCCGCCAAAAAAATCGCCGTCATGAACGGCTACGCGGAACAGAACCTCAAGCACAAGCCGGATTTGGTGGTGATTGGCAACGCCATTTCGCGCGGCAATCCCGAGGCCGAGTTCGTGCTGGACCACAAGTTGCGTTACTGCTCGCTGCCGGAACTGCTCCGGGAATTTTTCATCCGCGGCAAACGCTCCATCGTCGTCGCCGGCACGCATGGCAAGACCACCACAACTTCACTCCTCGCCTGGGTGTTCGAGCACAACGGGCTGAACCCGAGCTATCTCATCGGCGGCATTCCGAACAATTTTTCGCAGGGCGCGCGGTTCACGGACAGCGAGTGGTTCATCATCGAGGGCGACGAATACGACACCGCGTTTTTCGACAAGCGCAGCAAGTTCATCCATTACCAGCCGGAGGTCGCCATCGTCAACAACCTGGAATTCGATCACGCGGACATCTTTGAAAATCTCGACGCCATCAAGAAAACCTTCAGCCATTTCATCCGGCTTGTGCCGCGAAACGGCCTGCTCTTGGGCAACGGCGACGACGCGAACCTTGCACCGTTGCTGGACGTGACGCATTGCCCGGTCAAGCGGTTTGGGCTTGGCGAGGGGAATGCGGTTCACGCGTTCAATGTCCGTTACGGGCCGACGGCGACGGAGTTTGAAATCCCCAGCTTCAAGTTTCACCTGAACCTACTTGGCGAATTGAACGTCCGCAACGCGCTGGCGGTGGTCGCCTGCGCCAAGCATTGCGGGCTGAAGAACCAGCAAATCCAGTCGGCGTTCGACACGTTCAAGGGCATCCGGCGGCGGATGGAGGTGCGCGGCATCGCGGGCGGCGTGACGGTGATTGACGATTTCGGCCATCACCCCACGGCCATCCGCGAGACACTGAAGGCGCTGCGCTTGAAATATCCGCGCGAAAAAATCCGGGCGGTTTTCGAGCCGCGCAGCAACACGACGCGCCGGAATGTTTTTCAAACGGAACTCGCCGAGTCCTTTGCGGATGCCGACGCGGTGATTATTTCCGAAGTGGCGCGGCTGGAGCAGCTTGCGCCGGAGGAACGGCTCAATCCTGAAAAGCTGATGCAGGATTTGAAGTCCGCCGGCAAGGACGCGGCTTATCTACCGGACGCGGACGCCATCGTTGCGCACCTGGCAAAAACGGCGGGCGGCGGCGACGTGGTGGTGGTTTTCAGCAACGGCGGCTTTGGCGGGATTCATGGAAAACTGTTGCAGCAACTTGGCAGGAGATAGTCGTCTTGGGAGAAGGCGTCGGGTTTGGCGGCAGCGTTCAGGCGGTGAAAAACTTTTCTGAGTTTTTTGAAATTTTTACTGGCCAGAGCGGTCAAAGCGGGTAAGTTAGAACCAAGTTCAGGTCATGCGAATAAAGAACAGTTCAAAGACCGCCCGCCTTCGCCGAACTTCGGCGCGGCAAGCCAACCATCAACCGGAGGAATTCCAATGGACATCCATCACCCGTTCGTGAGCGAATTCCCCGAACATCGCGAAACCATCCGCCACCTGCGGTTGAGTGACAACCGGTTCCGCCAGATGTTCGAGGAATACCATCAGTTGGACGACAGCATCTGCCGTTTTGAGGAAGAAATCGAGTTTGCCACCGATCAGGAAATTGACGAACTGAAATTCAAGCGCGCGAAGCTCAAAGACGCGCTTTACACCGCCGTCAGCCGCGCCGTTCCCGTGGCGCCTTGAGCGCCCGCGCGGATTTGATCCGCGCAGGGAGAGACCCGCCAGGCCGATTTGATTTCATCGAGGCCCGGGAGGTTTTGGTTTTTCTTTCAAAACTTTGGATTTCCTCCGCATCCAGGCGTCGGCTTGCGTCCGCGCCAGCCGGATTTTTGTTGAAGCATGTCGAATATGGAATATATTCCCCGTTAATCTTGAGGTTATCATCTTTTGTTTTGTCCGCCGGTTGTCTGGCGCTGGTGGCCGCTTCGCTGCCCGCAAGCGCGCAGGTGAGCGTCTGGACTTATCACAACGACAATTTCCGCTCGGGCCAGAACACCAACGAGACCATCTTGAACCCCACGAACGTGACTTCGACGTTGTTCGGGCGGGTGTTCACGAACACGGTGGACGGCTGCGTGTATGCCCAGCCGTTGTATGTGCCGAACGTGAACATTCAAGGGCAGGGGACGCACAACGTCCTCTTCATCGCCACGGAACACAACACGGTCTATGCGTTCGACGCGGACGTGCCGGTGACGCGGGGCGGGCTGTTGTGGAAGACAAATCTCGGCCCGTCGGCGGTGACGACGACAGGCACGTTCACCAATAAAAATTTCGGGACGCGCTACAACGGCGACGCCTACACCGACATCGAGCCTGAAGTCGGCATCACGGGCACGCCGGTGATTGACACCAACTCCGGCACGCTTTACGTGGACGCGTTCACGGGCGTGGTGGGCGCGACGACCAATTACTTCCACACTATCCACGCGTTGAACATCACGAACGGGACGGAACGCAGTTTCAGCCCGGTGGTGGTCACGGCGTCGGTGGCCGGGACGGGCGTGGACAACAGCAACGGCGTGGTGACGTTCAATCCCAAGCAGGAAAACGAGCGCCCGGCGCTGACGCTGGCGGGCGGCATCGTTTATTTCGCCTGCGCCGGCTACGCGGACACCGACCCGTATCACGGATGGGTCATCGGCTTCAACGCGACGAATCTGGTGCAACTGACGAACTATGTTTTCTGCACGGACCCCAACGCCTCGGTCGCCACGTTCGGCGCGAACGCCGCCGAGGGCGGCATCTGGATGGGCGGCGGCGGACTGGCGGTGGACCAGAACACCAATCTGTATTTCGAGGTGGGCAACGGGAGTTTCAGCGCCACGAACGGTTCCGGCAACGTGGACTTCGGCGACAGCTTCATGAAACTTTCGACGACGAACGGGCTGAAGGTCGCGGATTATTTCACGCCATGGAACCAGACCAACTTGCAATTCAACGACACGGACCTCGGCTCCGGCGGATTGGTGCTGCTGCCCAACCAGCCGGGGGCGGTTCCGCATGAATTGCTCGGCGCGGGCAAGCAGGGCCAGATTTACGTCGTCAACCGCGATTTGATGACGACCAACAACGGTCATTTTGACGCGACCAACGTCCATGATTTTGTGGTGCAAACCAACATCGGGAATATCGGCAGTTCGTTTGACACGCCGGCCTATTTCAACAACCGGATTTATTACGGGGCGCAAAGTGACAGTTTGAAGATGTTCCTTTTCACCAACGGAGTGCTCTCCAGCACGGCGGTTTCAACCAGCTCGAAGACGTTTCCCAATAAAGGCTCGACGCCGAGCATCTCCGCGAACGGAACAAATAACGGCATCGTCTGGGCGTTGGAAATGCCGTCAACACTTGGGGCCGCGGGCACGCTCATCGCCTACAACGCCACTAATCTCACGACCGAACTTTACGACAGCACCCAGGCATCGGGGAACCGCGACCAGCTTGGGCCGGGCGTCAAGTTCGCCGCGCCGACGGTCGCCGACGGGATGGTTTTCGTCGGCAGCTCGAATTCCGTTTCCGTTTTCGGGCTGCTCGCGGGGACTTTCTCGTTCACTTCTTCGGCTTACAGCGTGAAGGAGACGGCTACGAACCTGACCATCACCGTGAACCGGGTTGGCGGCACGAACGGCGCGGCTCAAGTCTCGTATGCAACGACCGCGGGCGGGACGGCACAGAACGGCGTGGATTACACCAGTGTTTCCGGCGTGCTGAACTGGACGAACGGCGAGTCGGCGCCAAAGACATTCACCGTGCCGGTTCTGGGCAATTATCAGTCGCAATCGAACGTGACGGTGAGCCTGGCGTTGAGCGGCCCCACGAATATCGCATCGGCCTTGGGGACGCAATCCACGGCGGTATTGACGATAAATATGGCAACGCCGCTGGTGGCGGTGGCGCTGACGGCAACGGCAATCACCTTTGGCCAGACACTGGCAAGCTCGACGCCGAGCGAGTCGTTCACCAACGCGGCGGGTGTAACAGTTCCGGGAACGCTGTCATTTGTGAATCCCGGCCAGGTGCCGAAGGCAGGAACCACGAACGTGCCGGTCATCTTCACGCCGACGGACGCGGCGGATTACAACACCGTGACCAACGCAGTGAGCGTGACGGTGAACATGGCGACGCCGATTGTGTCGGTGGTGCTGACGGCGACGGCAATTACTTACGGCCAGACATTGGCGAGTTCGACGCCGAGCGAGTCGTTCACCAACGCGGCGGGCGCGGCGGTTCCGGGCGCACTGGCATTTGTGAATTCCGGTCAGGTGCCGAAGGCTGGAATCACGAACGTGCCTGTCATCTTCACGCCGACGGACGCGGCGGATTACAACACCGTGACCAACACGGTGGGCGTGACGGTGAACATGGCGACACCGCTGGTATCGGTGGCGCTGACGGCGACGGCAATCATTTATGGCCAGACGCTGGCGAATTCGACACCGAGCGAATCATTCACCAATGCGTCGGGCGCGGCGGTTCCGGGAACGTTGGCATTTGCAAATCCCGGTCAGGTGCCGAAGGCTGGAATCACGAACGTGCCGGTTATCTTCACGCCGACGGACGCGTTGGATTACAAAACCGTGACCAATACGGCGAGCGTGACGGTGAACAGAGTGACGATGAACTTCACGGGATTGAGTTCCATGACGAACAACTATGGCGTGACGAACATCGTTTTGATCGGGGAATTGAGCGGTTCCGGTCCGGTTTATCCGGCCAGCGGCGAGGTTGTCAGCGCGACCATCAACGGCATTGCCGTCAATGGTTCGGAGACGAACGGCACGGGCGGCTTCTGGATCAACTACAACGATCCATCGCTGGCAACCGACAATGCCAGTAATTCGCCTTACACCATCACCTATTACTACGCCGGCAATTCCGGCACCGGTCTGGCTTCGGCGACTGACACCAGCACATGGCTGATCATCATCCAATTGCCGTATGACACCTGGAGGCTGACGTATTTTGGAACCAACGCCAACAACCCCGCCATCGCCGGCGATTCAGTCAGCCCGGCGAATGACGGCATCGCCAACCTGCTGGCGTATGCGTATGCCTACAATCCCACGGTTGTGAATACCAATCCGTTCACCGCCAGCCTCGCCGGGAAACAATTCCAGCTTCATTTCCCGCGCAACACCTCGGCGAGCGACATCACATTCACCGTGCAGGCTTCGACCAATTTGATTGCCTGGACCAGCCTGATGACTTACACCGCCACGAACGGCTGGGTGACAAACATGCCCGGCACGACGGTTGCCGAATCCGCAACCAACGGCGTTCCGCCCGACCAATATGTGAACGAAACGGTCACGAGTTCAACGAACGTGACGGTGAATGCGAAAGACCAGTTTCTGCGGCTGCAAATCCACCGGTAAACTTATTTTGATTCGCTCCACTCGCCGGTCTGAAGATACGGCTTGAGCTTTTCCTTGAGCGTTTCGCGCCCGCGATGGATGAGCGATTTGGTGGCGGAGAGCGAGCAGTCCAGAATCTCGGCGATTTCCTCGTAGCTCAATTCGTCCTGCCGGCAGAGCAGGATGGCGGTGCGCTGGTTCT
>Ga0181525_10001060_pt1 | contig 23865 bp, 26 predicted proteins | sample PEATcosm2014_Bin_48_FD_121100 | JGI IMG/M metagenome (GOLD analysis project Ga0181525, IMG submission 121100) | Peatland microbial communities from MTU Mesocosm Facility, Houghton, MI, USA - PEATcosm2014_Bin06_10_metaG | ecosystem: Environmental > Terrestrial > Soil > Wetlands > Peat | place... | reverse complement strand
TAGAATCAGCGTCTTGCGCCCGTAGCTCAGCTGGATAGAGTGGCAGCCTCCGAAGCTGCAGGTCGTGGGTTCGAATCCCGCCGGGCGCGCCAAACTCACACGGTCCTACCCGGGGGCCTACTTCGATGCCGGCACCTTGTCAGCGGTCTTGGTGTCGAAATCGCTGGCATCGTGACGCTCGTGCAGCTGGCTCGAAAGCTCACCCGAAATGCGGTTGACCATGCGTCCGCGGCGCACCGCCGGTCGCTCCAGCAACGCATCCGCCCACCGCTGCACGTTCTTATAGTCCTGCACGCTCAGGAACTCGGCCGCACTGTAGGCCCACCCTTTCACCAGGCCGCCATACCAGGGAAAGACCGCGATGTCGGCAATCGTGTAAGTGTCGCCGGCAAGGTATTCATGATCGGCCAGGCGGCGATCGAGCACATCGAGCTGGCGCTTCACTTCCATGGAGAACCGGTCGATGGCGTATTCGATCTTGATGGGAGCGTAGGCATAAAAGTGGCCGAAGCCGCCACCGAGATACGGTGCGCTGCCCATCTGCCAGAACAGCCACGACAGGCACTCCGCACGCTCGGCCCGGCCGACGGGCAGCAAGGCCCCGAACTTCTCGGCGAGATAAACCAGGATCGAGCCGGATTCGAACACGCGAACCGGCGGATCTTCGCTGCGGTCGAGCAGTGCCGGAATCTTGGAGTTGGGATTCACCGCCACGAAACCTGAGCTGAACTGATCGCCCTGGTTGATGCGGATCAGCCAGGCATCGTATTCGGCACCCTTGATTCCCAGCGCCAGCAGCTCCTCGAGCATCACTGTCACCTTCACGCCGTTGGGCGTTCCCAGTGAATAGAGTTGCAGCGGATGACGGCCCACCGGCAGCTCTTTGTCGTGAGTCGGCCCGGCAATCGGCCGGTTGATGTTGGCGAAAGTCCCGCCGCTGGGCTTGATCCATGTCCATACCTTGGGCGGCACATAGTCGGAATTCGTCACGCTCAGCACTCCGGAGTTCGAAGGAAAACAGTCAGATGCAGCCCAGGAGTGTAGCCCGAGCCTGCCGGAGATTTTTTCGTTGTCATGGCAACTACTTTTGTCTGCCCGGTCATGTGTCGGCGGCCCAAAAAATGGTTGCCATGACAACGAAAAGCGCAATACACGCCGCGCATCGGCCCGGTCGATATGCATCACAGTTCATGACTTTCGGCGGCAGCGTCTGCCAGCCATTGTCCAACTGGTTGGAATTGCTCGCGATTTGGCGTGCGGCAGTGCCGCAGGATTGCCGCGTTCCGGGAACCGCCAAAACCTATAAAATGCCGCGCTTTCCGGCTATCCGAAACGTATCCGTAACACGTCCTGAGCAGCTTGAATTCGACCGCAACAGCTGGAGTGCGCCCCAGGCGCCGCTCGCCGAATCTGCGTACCAGACGCAGCGCGGCTGCACAGGAGTTCACCATGAATCCTCTGACCACCGACCCGACTATCGACGATGCTCGCTGGAGCGCCGTACAGCAGCGCAGCCCCGGCGCCGACGGCGAGTTCTTCTATGCCGTCCGCACCACCGGGGTGTATTGCCGGCCGTCCTGCGCGGCGCGCATGCCGAAACGCGAGAACGTGCGCTTCTTCTCCGAGCCCTCGGCCGCGGAGCGCGCGGGCTTTCGCGCCTGCAAGCGTTGCCATCCCAACTCAGTGGCGCCTTCACAGCGCCAGACGGAACTGATCACAGCGGCCTGCCGGCGCATCGCTGAAGCCGAGCAGATGCCGAACCTTGCCGAGCTCGCGCACGGCGCACAGCTGAGCCGGTTTTATTTTCATCGTCTCTTCAAGCAGGTGACCGGTCTCACGCCCAAGGCGTACGCCGCGGCGCTGCGCGCTCAACGCGTGCGCGAGAAGCTGCCCGACAGCGGCAGCGTGACGGCCGCGATGTACGACGCCGGCTTCAACTCCAATGCCCGCTTCTATGCGCAGAGCGATGCGGCGCTCGGCATGGTGCCCAGCGCCTATCGCAGCGGCGGCAATGGCGAGCAGATCCGATTTGCGATCGCGCAATGCTCGCTTGGCTCCATCCTGGTGGCTGCCACCGACCGTGGTGTCTGCGCGATCACGCTGGGCGATGAGCCCGAGGCGCTGCTGCAGGACCTGCAGGATCGGTTTCCGCGCGCACAGCTGCGCGGCGGCGACGCTGATTTCGAACGCACGGTGGCTGCCGTCATCGGCTTCGTCGAAGCGCCGGCCAAAGGCCTTGATCTGCCGCTCGATCTGCGTGGCACCAGTTTTCAGCTGCGGGTGTGGCAGGCGTTGCGCGCCGTTCCTGCCGGCACCACCGTCAACTACGCCGAGATCGCGCGCCGATTGGGAATCCCGAAGGCCAGCCGCGCCGTGGGTGCCGCGATCGCGGCCAACCCGATTGCCGTGGCAGTCCCATGTCATCGCGTGATCCGCAGCGACGGCGCACTGTCCGGCTATCGCTGGGGAGTCGCGCGCAAGCGCGCACTGCTCGAGCGCGAGGGCCGCGCCTCGTGAACGCGGTGCTCACCGAATCGGCCGCGACGCCGTGTCCGTGGTCCGATCTCGACGCGCGCGGTGCAGCCGTGATGCCGGCGCTGCTGAATGAGGCGCAATGTGCACAGCTCATCAACTGCTACGCCGATGCGGATGCATTTCGCAGTCGCGTGAGCATGCAGCGCCACGGCTTCGGGCGCGGTGAGTACCAGTACTTTCGCTACCCGCTGCCGGCGCTGGTGCAGGCGCTGCGCGCGCGGTTGTATGAATCGCTGGCACCGATCGCCAATCGCTGGAGCGGTCTGCTCAAAGGCGCGACGCGCTATCCGCCTGCGCTGGCGGATTATCTCGGACAGTGTCACGCGGCGGGACAGACTCGACCCACGCCGCTGCTGCTGCGTTACGAGGCCGGCGATTACAACTGCCTGCATCAGGATCTCTATGGCGAGCAGGTGTTTCCGCTGCAGGCCACCGTGCTGCTGTCATCGCCCGGAGCCGATTTCGAGGGCGGCGAGTTCGTGCTGACCGAGCAGCGGCCGCGCGCGCAGTCGCGTGCCGAGGTGGTGCCGTTGCGCCGGGGCGATGCGGTGGTATTCGCCGTGAATCACCGACCGGTGCAGGGCACGCGCGGAATTCATCGAGTCGCTATGCGCCATGGGGTGAGTCGGCTCCGGCAGGGCATGCGATACACGCTTGGGGTGATATTTCACGATGCGACGTAATACTTATGGTCGGTTCTAGCGCTACCCGGGCATCCGCCCGCGATCTGGCGACTCGCGATCTGCTGCCGCGCGAAGCCATCGAACGCATCGGCCCCGAGGCCGTGGTGCTGCCGGGCTTTGCGGCCGCCGATGCCGCCACGCTGTGCGCCGATGTTCAGGTCCTGATTGCCACTAATCCCTGGCGCCACATGCAAACCCCGGGCGGCCAGCGCATGTCCGTGGCCATGACCAACTGCGGGCGCGCCGGATGGGTGTCCGATCGCGCGGGCTATCGTTACCAGAGCCTCGATCCCTGCAGCGGTCGGCCGTGGCCATCGATGCCACCGCGCTGGGGCGAGTTGGCCGCAAGGGCCGCGGCAAGAGCGGGCTTCGCGCACTTCGCTCCCGATGCCTGCCTCGTCAATCGCTACGAGCCCGGCACTCGCCTGTCGCTTCACCAGGATCGCAACGAGCGCGACCTGTCAGCGCCCGTGGTCTCGATCTCTCTCGGATTGCCGGCTGTGTTCCTGTTCGGCGGCATGCTCCGCGACGATCCGGTGCAGCGTGTGCCGCTATTTCACGGCGATGTAGTGGTGTGGGGCGGTGCCCAGCGCCTGGCATTTCACGGCATCCAGCCACTGGCCGACGGGCAGCACCCCGATCTCGGACGCTGTCGAATCAACCTGACCTTTCGCCGCGCGCTCTAGCACCTTTATCGCCGGCCCGTTTATCATGCGCAACTGCCGCCTCAATAACCGGTCCCGGTGCCCGTGAACAAAAACGATTCGCAGTTCGTCAACGTCTTCAGTCTCGTGATCGGCATCCTGGTGGCAGTGGCCCTGGCACTGCTGTTCCTGGCGCGCTCGGTGGCCGCGCACACCCAGGGGCGTGACGTCTACGCCGACCCGGCCTATATCAACAGTGTGCTGGAGCGCGTCGCGCCTGCCGGCCAGGAAGCGGTTGCCGGCCAGGATAATTCGGCCCTCGCCATCAAGGCCCCCGCCGGAGCGGCGGCCAGCACCGCGCTGGCAGTGCCCAAGGACGGCAAGTCACTGTTCGAGGCCGTGTGCAGTGTCTGCCACGGCGCCGGCATCGCGGGTGCTCCCAAGGCGGGCGACAAGGCTGCCTGGGGACCGCGCATAGCCCAGGGCAAGGCGACGCTCTACCAGCACGCGCTGCAGGGATACAACGGCAAATCCGGTGCCATGCCTGCCAAGGGTGGTCGCGCCGATCTGCCCGACGACCTGGTCAAGCAGGGCGTCGACTACATGGTGTCGCTGGCGCAATAGTCGCAGTAGCCGGGGCGACGCAGTAGGTACAGCTCACCCAATTACACAGCGCCATAGGGGCAAACTATAGGGGCTGTGCGTCCATCGTCCGCCGCAGCTGCACGGCCTCCGTCAGGTGCTGCTCCTCGATGGTCTCGCTGCCCGCAAGATCGGCAATCGTGCGGCTGATCGTCAACACCCGGTGAATACCTCGCCCCGACAGCGCCAGTTGCTGCGCGCATGATTTCAGCAGCCGCTGGGCCGATGGCGGCAGGGCACAGCAGCCTTGCAGCGCCGCTGCATCCAGCCGTGCACTCAGGCAGCCCGAGCGATGCAATCGCCACTGACGCGCACGCGCGATCTGCGCCACGGGATCCTCGGGCGCGATGGCCGGGTGCAGCGCTCCATCGACGAATTCGGCGGCCGCGATCCGCGGCACTTCGACGCGCAGATCGATGCGATCGAGCAATGGACCGGAGATGCGCTGACGGTAACGCGCGACCCGGGCGTCACCGCAATGGCATTCGCGCGCGCTGTCGCCAAAATAACCGCAGGGGCACGGGTTCATCGCGGCGATGAGTTGAAATCGCGCCGGAAATTCCAGGCGCGCCGCGGCGCGTGCGATCGTGATGGCGCCGGTCTCGAGCGGCTCGCGCAATGACTCGAGCACGCGCCGATCGAATTCCGGCAGCTCATCGAGGAACAGCACGCCGTGGTGTGCGAGCGTGACTTCGCCCGGACGAATCTGCGGGCCGCCGCCCACGATGGCCTGAGCCGAAGCCGAGTGATGCGGATTGCGAAACGGACGCCGCGCCCACTGGCCCGCATCCAGACGCAGGCCCGCAGTCGAAGCGATGCTGGCGACTTCGAGCGCCTCGCCGGCCGAGAGCGGCGGCAGCAGCTCGGGCAGCCGCGCCGCGAGCATACTCTTGCCGCTGCCGGGCGGCCCGATCAGCAGCACGCTGTGCGCACCCGCCGCGGCGATGATCAACGCGCGCTTGGCGCACGCGTGCCCGACGACGTCAGCGGCAAATTCACCACGCGTCAGCGCCGCAACCGCAGGCGCGGCAAGCGCTGGCGCCGCAAGTGCACGCCCTGGCGCCGAGAGAAGCTGCGCGGCCGCGCGCAGCGTGGCGGCGCCGTAGGCAGCCGGGTGCGCGCTCAATGCCACCTCCGCGGCATTGCCCGCCGGCAGGATCAGCGCGTGCTCCGCCGCGCGCGCATGCAGCGCCGCCAGGAAAAGCCCGGCAACCGGTTTGAGCTCACCGGCCAATCCGAGCTCGCCATAGCACTCGAACGGGCGCGCCGGCGCCGGCGCCTGCCCGCTGGCAATCAGCAACGCCAGCGCGACCGGCAGATCGAAGCGGCCGCCCTGCTTGGACAGCTCAGCCGGTGCCAGGTTGACCGTGATGCGGCCGGCCGGAAACGCGTAGCCGGAACTCAGCAGCGCCGCGCGCACGCGCTCCCGGCTTTCGCGCACCACGGGTGCGGGCAGACCGACGATGGTGAAATTCGGCAGGCCGGGGCCCAGATGGACTTCAACCTGGATCAGCGGTGCCTCGAGCCCGAGTTGGGCGCGACTCAGCGCACGAGCAAAGCTCACTTCTCCGCCAGCCGCTTCTCGAGCACCGCGATGCGCTCCTCGAGCTGGGTGAGCGCCGCGCGCGTGCGCTCGAGCACGCGGGTCTGCACCTCGAACTCCTGCCGCGTGGTCAGGTCGAGCTTCCCCAGCGATGCCTGGAGCACCGCGCGAAAGTTGCTCTCGATGTCACGCCGCAGCGTCCGGGCCGACTCGGGCAACCCCTCAAAAAGTCGGCGTGCGATATCATCCAGCCTTGAGTCGATACGTGGGCTTTCCATGTCTGTTCTCCTGGGGGGATGCACCGAAATCGGGCAGCGATAAAGCCCCGCGCATCCAAATGGATTCATTCGCTCCGGTGTTCACCTGTCAAGCGGGCGGTTTTATGCAGTTTGGTCCGTGGCATGCTTTCTGCACCGTTGCCTCAACGCGATTTGCGGCCAGACCTAAGATTACGCGTGCCAGCAAATCCACGGGCTTCCGTCTTCTCGGTCCGATCATCGCGAAATGCAAATCATGAAAATGATCACCGCGGTCGTGCGGCCTTTCAAGCTGGACGAATTGCGGCAGGCGATCGCACAGCTGGGCGTACAAGGCGTCACAGTCACGGAAGTATACGAGGCGCAATTTGGTCCGCGGGCCAAGGTCGAAATCGCCGTGGACGATTCGATCGTCGAACCGGTACTCGAGGCCATCGCCAATGTGTCCAGAACCGGCCGCGCCGGCGACGGCCGCATCCTGGTCGGCGAGCTCGAACAGGCCATCCGCATCCGCACCGGGGAAACCGGTCCGTCGGCCACATAGGAGTTGAAGTGATGTCCAGGCAGTCGCATGACGGCAGCGCGGAGCGCGGGTGCCGCTGGTTCCGGTCCGGGTCGCGTGCGCTGGCGCTGGCGCTGGCGCTGGCCGCAATGATTGTGCTGACGGCCGGGACAGTGCTGCTGCCGGTGAACTGCCAGGCCGAAGAGGCTGCCATGGCCACCGCGGCCACACCGCTCGTTGCCGCCTCTGCACCCACCGAGCCTACCATCGTCACTTTCGACAAGATCAGCGCCGGCGATACAGCGTGGATGCTGACCTCCTCGGCGTTGGTGCTGATGATGACCGTCCCGGGCCTGGCGCTGTTCTATGCGGGCATGGTGCGAAAGAAAAACGTCCTCGCCACCCTCGTGCAGAGTTTCGCCATTACCTGCCTGGTGACCATCCTGTGGTGGCTGGTGGGCTATTCACTGGCCTTCACGCCCGGGACCCCCGGCACCACGCGCTTCATCGGCAGCATGGGCCACTCGCTGCTGAACGGTGTCGTCTATCTGCACGATGCGGGCAAACTCAGCGTCTCGCATCTGGGCACAACTATCCCTGAGTCCGTGTATGCGGTGTTCCAGATGACCTTTGCCATCATCACCCCGGCACTCATTTGCGGCTCGTTTGCCGAGCGCATGAAATTCTCGGCCATGCTCTGGTTCATGGGGCTGTGGCTGATCCTGGTGTACTGCCCGATCGCGCACTGGGTCTGGGAACCCTCGGGCTGGCTCGCGCAGAAGGGCGTGCTCGATTTCGCCGGCGGCACCGTCGTACATATCAATGCCGGCATCGCGGGCCTTGCCAGCGCTCTCATGCTCGGCAAGCGCCAGGGCCTCGGGCGCGAATCGATGGCGCCGCACAATCTGACTTACACGGTGATCGGCGCCTCGCTGCTATGGGTGGGCTGGTTCGGCTTCAACGCCGGATCCGCGGTGGCCGCAGACGGACGCGCCGGCATGGCTTTTCTGGCAACGCAGATGGCCACCGGCGCCGCGGCACTGGCCTGGATGTTCACCGAATGGGCGACTCACGGTAAACCCAGCGTGCTGGGCATCGCCTCGGGTGCGGTCGCGGGACTGGTAGCCGTCACGCCGGCTTCCGGCTACGTCGGGCCCTCGGCGGCCGTCCTCATCGGACTGGTGGCCGGAGTCGTCTGCTACTTCAGCGCCACCTCGGTCAAGAAGTTCTTCGGCTACGATGATTCCCTCGATGCCTTTGGCGTGCACTGCATCGGCGGCATCGTCGGGGCGCTGCTGACCGGAGCGCTGGTCAGCAAGGAGATCAGCGGCGTGGACGGCTCGGTGGTCACGCAGCTCTGGGGTGTGCTGACCACCCTGATCTACGGGTTCTTCATGAGTATGGTGATCCTATGGGTGGTAGACCTGCTGGTCGGCCTGCGTGTGTCCACCGATGAGGAGCGCGAAGGTCTTGACATCACGCAGCACGGCGAGAGCATAGAGTAGGGCCCCGCGAATAGCCCCCGAATGTGACGCGGGTCACCCCACGGAGCTAAAGTATGGCCGGATACTAGGACTCTCTGGGAGGCCCTTTCGATGCGCCGAGTCGCCCTTGCTACCCTCATCATGTCGCTGGTGACCTCGCTGGCCATTGCTGTGGCGCACGCCGATGTCTATCGCTCGGTCGACGCACAGGGGCAGGTGCACTACAGCGACACACCGACCCCCGGCGCCGAGCTCGTGCACGTGCAGCGCGGCGGCGGCGGTCTCGCGCCGAGCAGCAGCTCGCTCGCTGCTTCCGCTAAATCGAGCAGCTCCAGCTCCAGCAGCAGCGCACCAACCCCACCGCAGACCGTCGCCAAAGCCAACGCCCAGGTGCAGGACACGCTGGCGAAACAGGCCACGGAAAAAGCCGTGCAGCAGGATCTCGAGCAGACCCGTGCCGACCAATGCACCAAGGCCAAGTCCGACTACGAGGCGGCCATCGCGGCGCGCCGCATCTATAAATCCGGCACCGACGGCGAACGCCAATATCTCACCGACGATGAAGCCGAGCAGCAGCGAGTCAACCTGCACCAGGCCATGGACACTGCCTGCGGCAGCTGACGCCCGCGGCTGACGCCCGCCCCTCCCTCGATCGGTTATGCTCTGCGCATGCGGATCGAGTTCACCAAGATGCACGGGCTCGGCAACGACTTCATCATCTTCGATCTGCCCGCCGATGCGCCCATGCCCAGCGGCCATCAGTGGCGCGCGCTCTCCAACCGGCACACCGGCATCGGCTTCGATCAGGCGCTGGTATTGCAGCCGCCGCGACGCCAGGGAACTGACGCGTTCTATCGCGTGTTCAACGCCGACGGTACCGAAGTCGAGCAGTGTGGCAACGGCGCCCGCTGCGTGGCGGCGCTGGTGCATCGACGTAACGGACGCAACGGGCACAACGGCGACACGGTGTCGATCGACTGCACCGTGGGTCCCATCCGGGCCCGCGTGCTGCCCGGCGACCTGGTATCGATCGACCTCGGCGTGCCGAATTTCGATCCCAAAAGCCTGCCATTCGATGTGCCGGCGCAGAACGCCAGCTATCGGCTGACCGCCGGCGGCGAGATTATCGAGATCGGCGCGGTCTCGATCGGCAATCCGCACGCGGTGCTGCACGTCGATTCGGTGGAGACTGCCCCGGTTGAACGCATCGGCCGCGCGCTGCAAAACAATGTGCATTTTCCGCGGCAGGTGAATGTAGGTTTCATGGAGGTGCTCGACACCTCGCACATTCGGCTGCGGGTCTATGAGCGCGGAGTCGGTGAAACGCTGGCCTGCGGCACCGGCGCCTGCGCCGCCGCCGTGGTCGGGCACCACCTCGGATTGCTCGGCACCGACGTCAATGTACATGTGACGGGCGGCGCGTTGAGCGTACACTGGGGCGGACCAGGGCAATCGGTCTGGCTCACTGGACCGGCGCAGCAATCCTTCGAGGGGCACGTCGAGATCTGATCTGACAAAGGGGATGACAGGATGACGAGCAATCAGGTGCGTGGTCTGGCCGTGGATTCGACCGAAGAGCAGACGGTTGCGCAATTCCTGCAGCAAAACCCCGACTTCTTCGAACGGCATCCGCAACTGTTGGCCCGCATGCGCCTGCAGCATCCGCGCAATGCCTCGACCATCTCGCTGATCGAACGCCAGGTCGAAGTCTTGCGGGAAAAATTCGAGGCCCAGGAAGAGAAACTGGCCGATTTTGTGCGCGTGGCGCGCGCCAACAACGTACTGGCGGAGAAAATTCACCGCTTCACGCGCCGCCTGCTGTCCACCTCCAATCGCGGCGATGCCATCGGCCAGATCGAAGCCAGCCTGCGCGAGGACTTCGATACCTTTCACGCCGTGCTGGTGCTCTCCGCCAGCCACGAACCGCTGGTCCCCGATGCGGATCGCTTCGTGCGCACGGTCACGGCCGATGACGTCAATTACCGCAGCTTCGAGACCCTGTTCACCGCCGCCAAGCCGCGCTGCGGCCAGATCCGCGACAGCCAGCGCGAATTTCTGTTCGGCGGTGCCGGGGTCGAGATCGGTTCCGTGGCGCTGATACCGCTGTCCGGCAATCCCGCGCCCGGCCTGCTGGCCCTGGCCAGCGTCGACCGCGACCGCTTCCACCCGGGCATGAGCACCGAATTTCTCTCGCGCATGGGCGAGCTGATCAGCGATGCGCTCGCGAGACCATTGCCGCCCACCAAAATCGTCAGCTAGGGTGTGACGCCCAAGGCTCTGCAGTGGCTCGAGCGTTTCGAGCGCTACCTGGCCACTGAACGACGACTCTCGCCCCATACCCTGTCGGCTTATCGCCATGACCTTTCCGCTCTGAGGGATTGGTGCGATGGGAATGGCCTCACGGATTGGGGTCAGCTCGATCATCAGCACGTGCGCACCTTCGCGGCGCGCAGCCACGCGCGCGGCCTCAAGGGCCGCAGCATCCAGCGCCGCCTGGCGGCGCTGCGAACTTTTTTTTCCTTCCTGCAGCGCGAAGAGGCGATCCGACGCAACCCGGGCGTGGATGTGCCGGCGCCGAAAGCGCGCAAGCGCCTGCCCAACACGCTCGACGTCGATCAGATGGCGCGACTGCTGTCGTTTAAGCCCGCCAATGCGCTCGAAGTGCGGGATCTCGCGCTCATGGAGCTGTTCTACTCCGGCGGCTTGCGCCTGACCGAGCTGGTAAGCCTCAAGCTGCGCGATCTCAACCTGGCCCAAGGCGAGGCCCGCGTGCTCGGCAAGGGCAAGAAGGAACGCATCGCACCGGTGGGATCCAAGGCCATCAAGGCGCTCGAACGCTGGATCGAGGAGCGCGCAGCGGTCGCGCGGCCGGACTGCGAGGCCCTGTTCGTGGGTCGCAATGGCGGTGCCCTAAGCCCCCGCGCGGTACAGATACGAGTGGCTGCGCGGGCACGCGCGCAGGGCCTGCCACAGCGCGTGCACCCGCACCTGTTCCGCCATTCTTTCGCGACCCATCTGCTTGAATCCAGTCGTGATTTACGTGGGGTGCAGGAACTTCTGGGCCACGCCAACATCAGTACCACACAGGTCTACACTCATCTTGATTTCCAGCATCTTGCCCGCACATACGAAAAGGCCCATCCGCGCGCCAAACGCCGTGGTTGAGCAGTAGCGGATAAGCACTGGAGCAGTGCCGGATGAGCCCCCATATAAGCAGTACATGAGCGAAAAATTCGACCCCCACTCAACCACGATCCTGGCCGTACGTCGCGGCGGCGCCATCGCGCTCGGCGGTGACGGCCAGGTCACTCTCGGCAACACCGTCATGAAGGGCAATGCCCGCAAGGTGCGGCGTCTGTCCAACGGCAAGGTGCTGGCAGGCTTCGCCGGCGGCACCGCCGATGCGTTCACGCTGTTCGAGCGCTTCGAAGGCAAGCTCGAAAAGTACGGCAACCTGACACGCGCGGCCATCGAACTGGCCAAGGACTGGCGCGCCGATCGCTACCTGCGCCGGCTCGAGGCGCTGCTGCTGGTCGGCGATCCGCTGAATCTCTTCGTCATCTCCGGCAACGGCGATGTCATCGAGCCGGAATTCGAAGCCGTGGCCATCGGTTCGGGCGGACCGTTCGCGCAGGCCGCGGCGCGCGCGCTCACCGAAAACACCGAGCTGGATGCGCGCACTATTGTTGAACGCTCGCTCGGCATCGCCGCCGACATCTGCATCTACACCAACCGCAATCTCGTGATCGAAGAGCTGCGTCCGTGACCCCACAAGCCATCGTCCAGGAGCTCGACAAGCACATCGTCGGGCAGGCCGCGGCCAAGCGCGCGGTCGCAATCGCGCTGCGTAATCGCTGGCGCCGCATGCAGGTGGACGAATCCCTGCGCCAGGAGATCACGCCCAAGAACATTCTCATGATCGGTCCGACCGGCGTCGGCAAGACCGAGATCGCGCGCCGCCTCGCCCGCCTGGCACAGGCGCCGTTCGTGAAGGTCGAGGCCACGAAATTCACCGAGGTCGGCTACGTCGGTCGCGAAGTCGATTCCATCATCAAGGACCTGGCCGACGTGGCGGTCAAGATGATGCGCGAAATCGAACTCGCGCGCGTGCGCGACGGCGCGCGCGCCGCGGCGATCGAACGGGTGCTGGATGCGTTGCTGCCGCGGCCGCACCGCATGGGATTTTCCACCGATGAGCCGGTGCAGTCGCGCGATGCCGACACGCGCAGCAAACTGCGCGAGATGCTCATCGCCGGTCATATCGACGAGCGGGAAGTCGAGATCGAAGTGCGTTCCCAGGGCGCGGGCGTCGACATCATGGCGCCTCCGGGCATGGAGGAGATGCAGCAGCAGCTGCAGTCCGTGCTGTCCAATCTCGGCGGCAATCGCACCCGCACGCGGCGCGTCAAGGTGAGCGAGGCCCTCAAGCTCATGATCGAGGAGGAGGCCGGCAAGCTCATCAACGAGGAAGAACTCAAGGCCCGCGCGCTCAACAATGCCGAGCAGAACGGCATCGTCTTCATCGATGAGATCGACAAGATCGCGCGCCGCCAGGAAACCGTCGGCGCCGATGTCTCACGCGAGGGTGTGCAGCGCGATCTGCTGCCGCTGGTGGAAGGCTGCAGCGTCAACACCAAGTACGGCTCGATCAAGACCGACCACGTGCTGTTCATCGCTTCCGGCGCGTTCCACATGTCCAAGCCCTCGGACCTGATCCCGGAGCTGCAGGGCCGCTTCCCGATCCGCGTCGAACTGGAATCGCTGACCGTGGACGACTTCGTGCGGATTCTCACCGAGCCGGATGCCTCGCTGACGGCCCAGTACCGCGCGCTGCTCGAGACCGAACACGTCGCGCTCGAATTCACTACCGATGGTGTGCGGCGCATCGCCGAGATCGCGCACCAGGTCAACTCGCGCACCGAGAACATCGGCGCGCGGCGCCTGCACACCGTCATGGAAAGGCTACTGGAGACGATCTCGTTCGATGCCAGCGAACGCGCCGATTCCGCGCTGCGCGTGGACGCGGCATACGTCGATGAGCATCTGGGGGCCCTGGCGAAGGACGAGGACCTGAGCCGCTACATTCTGTAGCGCGAGCGGGCTGTAGGGCGGCCTGGCGTCAGGGGGCTCCGGTCTTCACCCAGCCGCTGCACCAGCCGGCAGCAGCGACGCTCTTTCCCGTGAACAGCGTGCATGAACCCATACCGCCGCCCGTGTCCTTATAGAGTCCACAATTGCCGCAGCGCGCTTCGGATTTAGCCGACTTTGTAACGTAGTCGCGCCCTCTGGCGGCCGGATCATTCGGATCCAGTGCCGGCAGCTCGGCACGAGCGGTCCCACTGACAAAGAGCCCTGCAACCGGAACCAGCGCGCCTGCAATCAGGCCGCCTCTCAGCAGAGCACGTCGTGTAATGACTCTAGTCATGCTCATGACCCCGCTGCAGGCTTACCAGGGCTGGATAGGAAAGAAGCGGGGGCGCTATTTCCGCGTGGCGGTCTTGGCAGCCGCGCGCTTCTTGGCCGTCGGGTCCTTGGGCCGGGACTTGCCAAATGAGCCCCGATAGATCTTGCCGCGCCGCGTTTTTCGATCCCCTTTACCCACTTCACGCTCCTTGAATACGGTTATTCCGCGGTGCCCCGGTGATCCCGGACCCCGCTCAAATGCGCGCGAAGTCTAACGCCTGGCGCTGCTGCCGAACAGCAGCAGGGCCGCTCCCACCACGATGGCGCCCACGGCTGCCCATTCCGGCACGTCCACGGACTCCTTTTTGGCGACCGACAGTTCCACCGAACCGATCTTCGCCTCGTGCGCATCCTTCGTGTAGCTGAAGTGGTGATACACCAGCCCGAGAATCCCGCCAGCGATCAGCACCGCGGCCAGCACTTTGATTCCGCTCATATGATTTCCCCGTTCATGGTCAATGGAAGGTCAACGGCGCGGGAGTGTAACAGCGGCGTTTGAGGATAGCGCGTAAGCCCCGTCTGATTCGAACATCGGAGCGACGGCCTCAGTGTCCATGTCCCGTAAGGTCCACTATGGCCCGCAGTAGCCCTACACACTGACGAATTCGGAGAATCGACATGGCAGGCGAGACACTCAGCGGCTTCAGGGTGGCACTGTTAGCAACAGACGGTTTCGAACAGAGCGAGCTGATCGAGCCGCGCAGTGCGCTCCGTGATGCCGGCGCCGACACCGAGGTGATCTCCCTTAAGGGCGGCAAGGTGCACGGCTGGAGCAAAAAGGAATGGGCAAATGAACTCGAGGTCGATCAGACCCTCGATGAAGCCGATCCCAAGGAATACGACGCCCTGGTATTGCCGGGCGGCGTGATCAATGCCGATGCGCTGCGCATGGACCCCAGGGCCGTCGCGTTCGTCAAGGCCTTCGTCGACTTGGGCAAGCCCATGGGGGTGATCTGCCACGGAGCCTGGACGCTGATCGAGGCCGGCGGAGTGCGGGGGCGCAAGCTCACCTCGTGGCCGTCATTGAAGACCGATCTGCAAAACGCTGGTGCCAAATGGGTGGACGAGGAAGTGGTAGTCGACGGCCAGCTCGTCACCAGCCGCAAGCCCGACGACCTGCCGGCGTTCAATCGCGAGATCATCAGGCTCTTCGGGCAGGCACACGCGCCACTGGCGAGCGCCAGCGGGCTCCGGCGCTAGGCATCCGGACCAAAGCGGCAGTAGAGACGTCAATAGGTTCCTGAATTTGCTTTCTCGCGATGAAAGCAAATTCAGCGACCTATTGACGTCAAAACCCCGACATTGCTCTTGCGCCTGGCGCCGCAGCCACCCGCCATGGGTTAGGCTATGGGGACTCTCCACCCCGTGGTGTCGTTGCCGACCGATCTCGTTCCGCTCGCCGAATGGAAACTCGCTGACTGAGGCGCAGCATTCGAACCATGAAGCTCTCACAGCGAACTCAATCAGAATTTCGGCTGCGCCGCCTGCGTCGAGCGGAGCTCCCAGTTGATACCGTGGCGATGGCACGCTATCTGATCGGCAAGGTCGTGGTGCATGACACTGACGCCGGCAGATTGAGCGGGCGTATTGTCGAGACGGAAGCCTATCCGGTAGGTGATGCCGCCGGACATGCATTCCGCGGCATAACGCCGCGCAATCGGATTCTCTTTCTCGACCGCGGGCACGCCTATGTGTATCTCAACTATGGGATATCGTTCCTCCTGAATGTAACGAGCGAAGTGGCCGGCGTCGGTGGCGGAGTTCTATTGCGTGCGATCGATCCGTTGGAGGGCGTCGAAATGATGGCCGCATCAAACGGCGCCACACGCCTGGCCGACCTCGGCAGGGGCCCGGGCCGATTGACCAAGGCATTGCGGGTAGATCTCGCACAGAACGGATCGGACCTGTGCGCGGCGGGCCCGCTGTGGTTGGCCGCCACCTCGCAGAAGGTGGGCAGTATCGGCAAAAGCGTTCGCATCGGCATCACACGCGCTGCAGACAGACTGTTGCGCTTTTACGAGCGCGGCAATGTCCACGTGAGCGGTGTCAGCAAGCTGCGCCAATAGACTAAGAATCGTTGGGATGCATCGATTCGCCGCCAGCCCCTCACCGCTGGCGCTCGAGTTCCTCCACGGTACGCGGCCAGTCGTCCTTGAGCAGGCGCGACAGCGCACGATCGGCCAGCACGCGGTCCTCGGTCTGGCAGCGCGGACAGTAATTGGTCTCGTTTTCGGCATAGCGGATGCGCTGGACCTGCGTGCCGCAGACCGGACACGGCAGCTTGAATCGGCCGTGCACCGCCATCTCAGGACGAAACGCGGTCACGCCTTCTGGAAACTTGCCGTCCGCCTCCTGCCGCAGCCGCACGGTCCATTCCCTAAGGACTGCACGCGTGGCATCGAACAGCCGCGCGATCTGCGCGGCATCGAGCTTGAGCGTCAGCGCCAGCGGCGAAAGCCGTGCGCGATGCAGGATCTCATCCGAATACGCATTGCCGATGCCGCTGAACAGATGCGGGTCGGTCAGCGCACGCTTGAGGGTGTGGTTCTCAGCGATGAGCCGCTGCGAAAAGGCCTCCGGCGTCGCGGGCAGCACTTCCAGGCCGCCAGGGTCGGCCGCGCCCAGTGCATTCCGGCCCTGGAGCAGATGCAGCGAGGCACGTCGCCGCGTGCCCGCCTCGGTCAGCGTCAGGGTGCCGCGGTCAAATTGAAACCGCGCCAGCGGCGCGCGGCCACGCGTCTTGCTGCCGCTGTCGAACCAGTGCAGGCGACCTGCGATCATCAGGTGCAGCACCAGCCACAGGTCGCCTTCCAGGCCGATGGCAATACGCTTGCCGACGCGGCGCAGTTCCCGCACCTCGCGCCCGCACGCGCTGGCCAACGGCGGCACCGCGGTTCGCAGCAGGAACGGGTTGTGCAGCGTGATCGACTCGAGGCGGGTGCCGACGATGCGCTGTTGCAGAGCCTCGAGGTAGACGGTCAGGTCAGGGAGTTCGGGCACCCTCTCATCCTACTATTCACGACAACGTCGCCCCGGTTCCCTCGATGGCCGCTAGCCGCGGGTAACACACGCGGCTAGCCGCCGGGCTACTCGTTGGTATGGAGCCGTCGTTCCACGCTCGTGCGGTGCACCAATCCGCGAACCGTGGCGCGCTCCGTGCTCTCGGTCTCGAGTACGACGAGGTGATCCACATTGGCGCCCTCGAAGATCTCCATCAGATCCCGAACCTTCGCCTCGCGCAGTGTCAGCCAGTCGATGGCGGGCATGTCCGCCGCCGCGGTCATGACCTCGGCCACACGAGAGGCGCTGCTGCGGCGCGATTGGCGGATATCGTCGGCTGTGATGAGGCCTACCACGGCCTGATCGCGCACCACCAGGAACGCCCTGACCCCCAGCCGAAACATGTCGTCCATGGCCGTATCGAGGTCGCACTCCTCGAACGTGGTAAGCGGCGGGTCACGGAGAAAATCCGTCATTGCGCGCACCGCAGGATCGCCGCTGCGCAGGCGTCGCGATTTGGATCGATGGCGCGTGGTCGGTGCGGCCATAAGGTCACTGCCGGGGACGAGCAGTTGGGTGTGGTACACGGGGACCTCCTGATATCGCGTTGTCTTCTCACAGACGGAACGCCACAGGTGAAGTTCAACGCTGTCATCGATTATTCACTGAACTTAATGATTTTCCGCAAATGGGCGCTTTCTGCAGCCGGCCTTGGGGTCCGACTGAAAAAAGTAGTTGCCATGGCAATCACAAATCCGATTTGTCGCCGCATGCCGCGCGTCTGCGGATTCGCGAAATCGCTGCGGGAAATTTCTACGGCCGGTCGAGAAAGTCGCTGACGATGGGATTAATCCATTCGGGCCGGCCTGAGAACGTGCCGTGATCGGTGCCGGGCAAAATGCACAATTCCGCCTGCGGCAGCGCGCGATAGATCTCCAGGGTGTGTTCGAGCCGGATGGCGTCGCGATCTCCCGACACCACGAGCACCGGCTTCTGAATCTTCGCGAGTACGTCCGGATTGAGCTCCGATTCGGTCGGGGATGTCAGCCACAGCTGCGTCAGTTTCTCATCGATGTTGCTGGGTTTCGGACTCTGCGCGGCAATCAGGCCCTCGCGATGCTCATCGGTCAGCCCTTCCGGGGCGATGTTCACACCGCTGATCACGAGGCGCCGCACCAGTTCCGGATGGCGTGCCGCCAGCATCAGGGCCAGGATGCCGCCGTCACTGAAACCGACCACGTCGATGCGATGAATCTTCATGCCCCGCAGCAGCTCGGCGGTGTCCTGCATCATGCTGCTGTAGCTCAAGGGTCCCGGCACATCCGGCGTGCGGCCCTGCCCGACCTGGTCGGGAGCGATGATGCGGTGATGCTTCGAGAACAGTTCGATCTGCTGTTCGAAGGAATGCTCGCCGGAGTCGCCGCCGCCGTGCAGCAGCACCAGGGTACGGCCGGTGCCCTGGACGGCGTAGTAGATGCGGTGACCGTGAATCCTGGCCCAGTGCCAGTTTTCGGGGGGTATGCCTGCGGGGGATTGCACCGGCAGCCATACTAGCATCGCCAGCGCGGGCCACAGGCGCAGGCGCAGGCGCCGGGAGCGCACTGGCGGCGGAGACGAACCGGTGCCGTCAGCCTCCGGATTCGGCAATGATGCTGTCGGCCAGTTCGTCGTAATTGTGGTCAAAATGGTGTCCGCCGGGCTTGCGTACGAGTTCGAATCCAGCGGCGGCGGGCAGCGTACACAGACTGTCCTTCGCTTCGTCTTCTCCATAAACGCACTGCAGCCGAATGGTTGACAGGGATTTGAGTTCTGGCTCGATCGGAATGGTCGCATCGCTCGCTTTGCCGACCCAGCCGGCGGGCGACACCTCGAAGGCCGTGGTGCGCTCCGGCGACAGCAGCGTGATCAGCCGGATGTCGGCGCGCACCTCAGCCGGCAGCCGGTTGACGATGAAGGGAATGACGTTGGCACCGAAGGAAAACCCGATCAGCACGATCTTTTCACCGCCCCAGCGGCGCTTGTAGCTGTGCACGATGCGCACCAGGTCGCGCGCGGCGGAATCCGGCTGTCGCGTTCGCCAGTAATAGCGCAGCACATCGACACCGACCACGCTCATGCCCTTGGCGCTGAGCACGCCGGCCAGGCTGCGATCCAGGTCGCGCCAGCCGCCGTCTCCCGAATAGAGCACCGCGATCACCTTCGAACGCCGCTCGTGCGCGGGCACTTCCACCAGCGGAAGATCCGACACACCGCTGCGCTGCCGCTCGGCCTCGATATCGTCCAGCGCCGCCGCATAGGTCGCTCGCAGCGTAAGCCCCTGCGGTGCGGTCGCGGGTGCGGCTTCGGATGCGGGTTCGCCCGGCAGGCTGGCGACGAAGGCGCGCGATGCGGGGCTGGCAGCCGCGCTGAGCCAGATGCGCGCGGGCACGTTCGGGCCCAACGCGTCGGCCCGCAGCTGCTGCAGGCCATCGCCAACCGGCGTCGCGCGGTTCTCGCACACGGGCGGTGTGAAGTGGAACCGAGGCTCGGGATCGAGAATCACGGCGGCACCGATCGCAAGTACCGGTGCGCCGACCTGGCCCAGGTAGGCCAGCGTGGCGCCCACGCCGCGCCCGAGCACGATCGGCTCGTAGTCGTGCGCCGTGCCGACCGTACGTTCCTGCACGCGGCTGAAATCCTCGAACAGGCCGGGAAAGAAGACGCAGCCCTTGGCGTGCTGGTTCAGATAGTCGAGCAGTCGCGGCGTGTCGATGCCGAGCACATAGTTATTGCGCGCGGCGTAGCTCCATGCCGTCCATTGATCGGCACGAGTCCAGCCTTCCGCTCCGGACAGCACATAGACGACACCGCGCTCGTGTACCCAGGGCGGAAAGGCGATCACGGGCCCGAACTGATCGGTGCTCAGCGCGCGCGGCCGGCGCGCGTACGCGCCATAACTCAACGCGGCCGCCAGCGCCGCGATCAGCAGCCACGGCACAAGCTGCCTGGCTCTCAACGCGCGGCCGCGGCTTTGGCGCGCAGTACTTCGCGGCGGGCGAGGCTCTCCGCCGGCCAGTACTGGCGGCGGTCGTAGTACTCGGGAACCGACGGCACGCCAGGCGGCAGCACCACCCAGGGCTGTTTGGAGTCGGTAAAAATATGAATGTCCGGCGGGAAGCGATCCGGCTCATCGAGTGTGCCCACGCGTACGAAGCTTAGCGCAGCCCCCGCACCGGCATAGTGACTCCAGAGCGCCAGCCGACAGACAGGACAACGCGCGATGGACTGTCCTTTCCCGCTCGCGGACGGCGTCGGCACCATCTCGGGCTGCCCGGCCAGCACTGTCAGGCGATCGGTCTCTATCATGGCGTTGAGCGCGAAGGCGGTGCCGGTCTCGCGCTGGCACCAGCGGCAGTGGCAGCAGTGCACGAACAGCGGTGCGCTCTGGAGCCGAAAGCGCACCGTGCGGCAATCACAGCCGCCTTCCGCCGGAAGATTCTGCGCGCCGGCCAAGGTGGCCCTCAGCGGTAGCGCGCCATGATCTTCTCGAGCGCCGCAGGCGCCGGGCGCAACCGCTCATACGACAGCTCGTTCAGCGGTCCATCGGGAGTCGCGTTCTGCGCGTGAAATTCCGGTTGGCCCTTGGCGATGTAGAGCAGCCCGGTCAGGTATTCGTTGTGCTTGATGCGCTCCTGGATGGTCTCGAGAGCGACACCGCGGTCGGTCGGGTCATAGGCCTGGTCGAGTTTCCGCAGCAGGATCTGGCTGCCATCGTGCATCGTCACCGGCTGCAGTTCGCCCTCGGCGTAGCTGACCGCGATCTCCGGCGCGTGCGGCACGAAGTCCGCGTGCACCACTTCCTCGTAGTGCTCGCGCGTGTAGGCGTAGCTGCGGGTCGAGCCCTCGTGATCGTTGAAGGTGACGCAGGGCGAGAGCACGTCGATGAGTGCGAAGCCGTCGTGATGCATGGCCGCCTGAATCAGCGGCACCAGCTGCGCCTTGTCGCCCGAGAAGCTGCGCGCCACGAAGGTGGCGCCGAGCGTGATCGCGAGCTGCACCGGATCGATCGGCGGCTGCGTGTTCGCTTCGCCCTTCTTGGCCGTGGAGCCAAGATCCGCCGAGGCTGAGAACTGGCCCTTGGTAAGTCCGTAGACGCCGTTGTTCTCGATGATGTAGACCATGCGCAGGTTGCGGCGGATGGCGTGACAGAACTGGCCGAGCCCGATCGACAGCGTATCGCCATCGCCGGACACACCGATGTAGTAGAGCTTGCGATTGGCCGCATTGGCACCGGTGGCAATCGAAGGCATGCGGCCGTGCACGGAATTGAAACCATGCGAGCCGCTGACGAAGTAGGCGGTGGTCTTCGAGGAGCAGCCGATGCCGGAGAGCTTGACCAGGTTATGCGGCTCCACCGCATTGGCCCAGCAGGCTTCGACCAGCGCCCCGGTGACCGAGTCGTGTCCGCAACCGGCGCACAGCGTCGAGGTGGCGCCTTCGTAGTCGCGCCGCGTGAGGCCGAGTTCATTACGCGGCAGGTCGGGATGAGCGACCCTGGGTTTGGCCATGAATGTCATGTGTTGACTCCTATGGGTGGCGCTGAGGCTAGACCACGCGCTGCGCGACCGGCCGCTGCGGCACCACCACCGCCATCACGCCGTCGAAGACGTAACTGGCCGGGATCGGCATGCCGTTGTAATGCAAAATGGATCGCAACCTGGTCTTTTCCACGCCCGTTTCCATGATCAGCATGGAGCGCAGTTGCGCGTCGCGATTCTGTTCGACCACGAAGTTGATACGGTGCGACTGCAGGAACTGCTCGACTTCATCGTTGAACGGAAACGAGCGGATGCGCATGTAGTCGGCGTGGATGCCATTGGCCCGCAGCCGCTGCTGCGCCTCGTGCACCGCGCCGTCGCCGCTGCCGAGCGAGACGATGGCGATGTCGGTGGGCTGCTGCGCGCGCTGGATGACAGGCTTCGGCACCAGCCGGGCCGCCGTCAACCACTTCTTGCGCAGGCGGTCGACCACGAACTGATATTCCTTGGAATCCTCGGTGTAGGCGCCGTACTGATTGTGTCCCGAGCCGCGCGTGAAGTAGGCACCCTTGCGGTCGATGCCCGGGAGCGTGCGCAACGGGATGCCATCGTGATCGATATCGTAGTAGCGCCAGAACTTGTCCAGCTTGGCGATCTGCGCGGCATCGAGCATCTTGCCGCGGTCGGGGCGATAGTTTTCGTCCCACTTGAACTCCGGGCACATCCAGTCGTTCATGCCGATGTCGAGGTCCGACAGCACCAGCACCGGGGTCTGCAGCCGGTCCGCCATGTCGAAAGCGACCGCGGCAAATTCGAAGCACTCCTCGGGATTGGCCGGGTACAGGCACACCTGCCGCGTGTCGCCGTGCGAGGCATACGCCGCCGATTTGAGATCCGACTGCTGCGTACGCGTCGGCATGCCCGTGGATGGACCGACGCGCTGCACGTCGAAGATCACCGCCGGGACCTCGGCATAGTAGGCCAGGCCCAGGAATTCCTGCATCAGCGAGATGCCCGGACCGGAGGTGGCGGTGAAGGCTCGCGCACCGTTCCAGTTGGCACCGATCACCATGCCGATGGAGGCGAGCTCATCCTCGGCCTGGATCATGATGTAATTCTTGCGGCCGGTGGCCTCATCGACGCGCAGTCGATCGCAGAAGCCCTTGAACGCGTCCATCAGCGAGGTCGAGGGCGTGATCGGATACCAGGCACCCACCGTGGCGCCGGCATAGACGCAGCCCAGCGCGGCCGCGGTATTGCCGTCGATGACGATGTGGCCGCGGGTGGCGTCCATCTTCTCGATGCGCAGCGGCAGCGGGCAGGCAAAGTGCGCGCGCGCGTAGTCATAGCCGAGCTGGATGGCCTTCATGTTGGCCTCGACCAGCTGCGGCTTTTTGGCGTAGGTCTCCTGCAGCAGCTTGCGGATGATGTCCAGGTCCAGCGAGCACAGCGCGGCCAGCACGCCCGCGTAGCAGATGTTCTTCATCAGGATGCGGGTGCGCACGCCCTGGAAGTTCTCGTTGCACAGCTGCGCCAGCGGTACACCGATGACCGTGACATCGTCGCGCTTGAGCAGCCCCGGGCGCGGCCAGGTCGAGTCATAGACCAGGTAGCCGCCGGAGGCGAGTTCCTGCAGATCGCGCGCATAGGTCTCGGCATTGAGCGCGAACATCAGATCGACCCGTCCCTCCCGCGCGCGGTGACCGTCGCGCGTCACTCGGATCTCATACCAGGTGGGCAGCCCCTGGATGTTCGATGGAAAGTAATTCTTGCCGACCACGGGTACGCCGCTGCGGAAGATGGCCTTCATGAGCAGGCCGTTGGCGCTGGCGGAGCCCGTCCCGTTGACGGTCCCGATCTTGATGACGAAATCGTTTACGCGGTCTTGCGCTTTACGCTCGGGCATACCGGGCTCCCATCGGCGGCGTGCGGCCAATGAATGGTCGACTTCTGCATGTCCCAGGCCGCCGTGGGGCAGCGTTCGGCGCACAGGCCACAGTGCACACAGAGGTTTTCATCCTTGACCATGACGCGGCCGGTCTGTTTCAGCGGCGTCGACACAAACAGCGGCTGGGTGAGCTCGAGTGCCGGTGCGCGCAGCCGCGTACGCAGGTCGGCCTCGTCGCCGACCTGGGTCATGGTCAGGCAATCGGTCGGGCAGATGTCGATACAGGCATCACATTCAATGCACAGGCGCGCCTCGAACACGGTCTGCACATCGCAGTTGAGGCAGCGCGCGGCCTCCTGGGCGGCCTGCTCGGGCGTGAAGCCGAGCTCGACCTCGATATTGAGCTTCTTGAAGCGCTCTTTGAGCGAGACATGCGGCATGAGCCGGCGTTCGAGCGTCGCGTAGTCGTTTTTATAGGACCATTCGTGCATGCCCATCTTGCGGCTGGACAGGCTCACGCCCCTCGGCAGGCGCTCGGTCAGGGGCTCACCGAAGCAAAATTTGTGGATCGAAATCGCGGCTTGATGGCCGTGCTCGACCGACCAGATGATGTTCTTCGGACCGAACGCCGCGTCGCCGCCGAAGAACACGCCCTCGCGGGTCGACGAAAAAGTGATTTTGTCGACCTGCGGCACGTTCCACTGGTC
>Ga0181525_10001059_pt1 | contig 23865 bp, 25 predicted proteins | sample PEATcosm2014_Bin_48_FD_121100 | JGI IMG/M metagenome (GOLD analysis project Ga0181525, IMG submission 121100) | Peatland microbial communities from MTU Mesocosm Facility, Houghton, MI, USA - PEATcosm2014_Bin06_10_metaG | ecosystem: Environmental > Terrestrial > Soil > Wetlands > Peat | place... | reverse complement strand
GCGTTCTCGTCGCGGATGATGTCGTTGCAAAGGTCGATGCACTCGTCGCAGATGAATACCGACGGGCCCGCGATGAGCTTCTTGACTTCGTGCTGGCTCTTGCCGCAAAAAGAGCAATACAGCAGCTTCTCGCTGGATCCCTTCTTGTCCGACATAGCGCCCCGAGCCCTCCGCGCCCCGAATCCCTTGCGCAGCCCGATCAGGTGGGATCGCTGCGCTTGACGAATATCTTGTCGACCAGGCCGTAGCTTACTGCATCGTCGGCCGACATGAAGTTGTCCCGATCCGTGTCCTTGGCGATTCGCTCCACCGACTGCCCCGTGCGCTCGGCCATGATGGCATTCATGCGTTCGCGCAGGTACAGGATCTCGCGCGCCTGGATCTCGATATCCGCCGCCATGCCCTGCGAGCCGCCGGAAGGCTGGTGAATCATGATGCGCGAATTGGGCAGCGCGAAGCGCTTGCCCTTCGCGCCCGCTCCCAGGAGGAAGGCGCCCATGCTCGCCGCCATGCCGACACAGATCGTCGAGACGTCGGGCTTGATGAATTGCATGGTGTCGTAGATGGCCATGCCCGAGTACACCGAGCCGCCGGGCGAGTTGATGTAGAGCGAGATGTCCTTGTCGGGATTTTCCGACTCCAGGAACAGCAGCTGCGCCACGACCAGGTTGGCGGTCAAGTCGTTGATGGGTCCGACCACGAAAACCACGCGATCGCGCAACAGGCGCGAGTAGATGTCATAGGCACGTTCACCACGGCCGCTCTGTTCGATGACGATGGGGACCATGCCCAGGTCGACCGGGTCCAGCACTTTCGATTCCGACTTGTTCGTCATTGCCGTCCTATCCTCTTGCCGCTTCCATGAGTTCGTCGAACGCAACGGGGCGTTCCGTGGTCTGTGCGCGTTGCAGTATCCACTCGATGACATTGTCCTCCACAACCGAGGACTCGACCTCGGCCAGGCGCTCGCGGTTGCCCATGTACCACTGGATCACTTCCTGCGGCTTTTCGTAGCCGCGGGCAATCGCCTCCAGCGCCTTGCGCACCTCATCCGGGCGCGCCTGCAATCCCTGGGTGCGCACGATGTCGCTCAATAGCAGGCCCAGGCGCACGCGGCGCTCGGCCGCCTGCACGAAAACGTCCAGCGCCGGTGCCTGGGCGCCGCCGCGGGCTGCGATTTCCGCCTGGGCAAGGCCCTGCAGGTGCTCCTGCTCGGCGTGCACGAGACTCCTGGGAATTTCGAAGCTTGCGGCGGCCGCAAGCGCGTCCATCACGCTTTCGCGCGTTCGCCCGCGCAGACGCATGGCGACTTCGCGCTCCACGTTGCCCTGCACTTCCTTGCGCAACTCCTCCAGGTCGCCGCTGGCGATGCCGACGCTGCGCGCGAAATCCGCGTCCAGCGCCGGCAGCGAGCGCTCCGCCACGGCCGCGACGGAGATCTCGAACTGCGCCGTCTTGCCCGCCACGGCCGCACCGTGATAGTCGTCGGGAAAGCGCAAGGGGAAATGACGGCGCGTGCCAGGCGCGGCGCCGCGAACGGCCTCCTCGAATTCGGGCAGCATGCGCCCGCGCCCCAGTTCGAAGGGGTAGGCGCTTGCCGTGCCACCCTCGAAAGGCTCGCCGTCGATGGTTCCACGGAAGTCGACCGTCACGCGATCGCCATCCTGGGCAGCACGCGTCACGGGAACGAAATTTGCCCGTTGGCGGCGCATCACTTCGATCGTCTTGTCGATTTCCTCCGGTCCGACCGGACACACCGCCCGTTGCACCGACAGCCGGGCGGGATCGATCGCCGCGATTTCCGGATAGACCTCGAAGGTCGCCCGAAAATTCTGATTCGCCTCATCGCCGTCGCCGCGCGGTTCAATTTGCGGCTGACCGGCGATGCGCACCTTGTTCTGCTCGAGCACACGCGACAGGATGCCGCCGACCTTGTCGCTCAGAACCTCGGCCCGCACCTGCGCACCGTGCGCCTGGGCGACCATCTTCACGGGGACTTTGCCGCGCCGGAATCCCGGCATGCTCGTCTGGCGTGCCAGGCGCTCCAGGCGCAGCGCAACCTCCGCTGCGATTTCCGCTTTCGGAACGCTCAGATCGAGGCGGCGTTCCAGGGTGCCGGTTCGTTCGATTTCTTGCTGCATCTCTGATTTGGAGGCTTATGGGGGGCTTAAGGGAAAAACCGGACGGCCGCTGCGTCGTGGTGCGAAGGGGGGGACTCGAACCCCCACGCCGGTGAAGGCGTCAGGACCTAAACCTGGTGCGTCTACCAATTTCGCCACCTTCGCAATCGCCACACTCTCGCAATCGCGCCGTCCTGTATCCAGCAATACCTACCAGCAATTCCTACAGGCAGTCCACCTGGCGAGCGGCACCGGGCGCAATTCTAATGCAAAGGCGCAGGGGGTCCGCGGCCGTCGATGCAGGCGTGCTAGCTTTGCCGCATGGGTGTCGGCCACTACGAGAATTTTCCCGTCGCGTCGCTGCTGGTTCCACCGCGCTGGCGCGCAGCGATCCGCGAGATCTATCGCTTTGCGCGGACGGCGGACGATATCGCGGACGAAGGCGATGCGCCCGCGGCCCAGCGCCTGGAGGCACTGGGCCACCTGCGTGCGGTCCTGCGGGAAATCGAGGCGGGCGGCGATCCCCGGGATGACGCCTGGGTGCCGCTTGCCCGTCAAATCCGCGCCCATCAACTGCCGACCGGACTGTTCGGCGACTTGCTGTCGGCATTCGAGCAGGACGCGCGCGGCGCTGTTTATCGGGATTACGAGGATCTGTTTGCCTATTGCCGCTTGTCGGCGAACCCGGTCGGCAGGCTGCTGCTTGCCTTGTACGGGCGCCCGGACGCAAAGCTGCAGGCGTGGTCCGACGGCGTTTGCACAGGCTTGCAGCTCGTGAACATGTGGCAGGACATCGCAGTCGATCATGCGAAGGGACGCATCTACCTGCCGCAATCCGAATTCGTTCGCTTTGGCGTCGACCCGAGACAGATCGCGCGTGCGCAAGTCGGCCGCGCGTGGCGCGATCTCGTGTGCGCCCAAACCGCGATCGCGCGCGCGCAGCTTTTGTCCGGACGCCCGCTGGCACGCGCCCTGGGCGGGCGCATCGGCTGGGAATTGCGGCTGGTGATCCAGGGTGGTTTGCGGATTGCGGCTCGCATCGATGCCGTGCATGGCGACATCTTCCGGCACCGGCCCACACTCAATGGCCTGGACTGGTTGCGCATGGCGGCGCTCGCCACGGCGATGTGATGAGCCCCGACGAATACTGCCGCGACCGGGCCAGCGCCAGCGGGTCGAGCTTCTATTACAGCTTTCTCTTCCTGCCGCCGCCGCGGCGCGCAGCGATCACGGCGCTGTACGCGTATTGCCGCGAAATCGACGACGCCGTCGATGAGACGAGCGATGCCGGACTCGCGAGCACGAAGCTGGACTGGTGGCAGACGGAGATCGAACGCCTGTTCGCCGGCTCGCCGCAGCATCCGGTCACGCGCGCCTTGGCGCCGCACGTGCAGGCGTATGGCATCACCCGCGAACGCATGCTGGAGGTCCTCGAAGGCATGCGCATGGATCTCGTCCAGACGCGCTTTCTCGATTTCCCGGCCCTGGAGCGCTACTGCCACCTCGTGGCCGGCGTCGTAGGCGAGATGGCGGCCGGTATCTTCGGGGCCACCCAGGCTTCGACCTATGTATACGCGCGCCACCTAGGGCAGGCCCTGCAGATCGTGAATATCCTGCGCGATGTGGGCGAAGATGCGCGGCGCGGGCGCATCTACCTGCCGCTGGACGACTTGCGCCGTTTTGGCGTCACACCGGCCGACATCCTGGCGGCACGCTATTCCGAGAACTTCACGCGCTTGATGGAATTCGAGGCGCGGCGTGCACACGCCGCATTTGCTGCCGCGCTGGCACACCTGCCCCAAGTCGACTATCGCGCGCAGCGCCCCGGCATCATCATGGGCGCGATCTACGCGAGCCTGCTCGACGAGCTCGCCCGCGATGGCTTTCATGTCCTGCACCAGCACGTTTCGCTCACCCCGATCCGCAAGCTGCTGCTGGCCTGGCGCACGTGGGTGTTCGGTCCCCCCGCGGCCATGCGCCGCGCCGCGGTCGGGCCTAGGGCCTGTTAAGGCTATCGCGATGAACGACCGCACGCGTCCCGTCGTCATCGGTGCCGGGTGGTCGGGATTGGCCTGCGCGGTGGAACTCGCACGCGCCGGCCGCAAGCCGATCGTCCTCGAAATGGCACCGCAGGCCGGGGGGCGCGCGCGTTGTGTCGAGCATCGCTTCGCCGATGCGCAAGGCAGGGTTGGCGGCGAGCCCGCTGCGCAGCCTTCGCGTCGCCTGGACAACGGCCAGCATCTTCTGCTCGGCGCGTATCGCGATTGCCTGGCAACCATGCGCCAAGTCGGCATAGATCCCGCGCGGGCCTTCCATGAAATCGCCTTCGAGATCGCCTATCCCGACGGTTGGCGCTTGGCCGCCACGGAGCTGCCGGCGCCTTTGCACTTGGCGGTGGCTCTGTTGGCCGCAACTCGGATCCCCGTGCACGAGCGCCTGGCCCTCGTCGCCTGGGCGCAGTGCCAACGGTTGCGGCGCTGGCGCGCCGATGGCGTGCAGGCCGCGAGCGAGTTGTTTGCGCGACATCCGCGCGCGCTCGTGCAACGCCTTTGGCGCCCGCTCTGCCTGGCCGCGCTCAATGTGGAACTCGAACAGGCCTCGGCGCAGATCTACCTGAATGTCTTGCGGGACAGCCTGGGTGCGCAGGCGGCCGCCAGCCGCCTCCTGCTGCCCCGCACGGACTTGTCGCGGCTATTCCCGGACGCAGCGCTTTCCTGGTTGGCGGCCCAGGGCGCGGATGTGCGCATGCACGCGCAGGTGACGCAGTTGCGCGCCGCCGGCGGGTCGTGGGAACTCGTCCTGCGCGACGCAAGCCTCGTGGCAGACCAGGTCGCTTTTGCACTCGCGCCCGATCGCGCCGCGGAATTGCTCGCGTCCACCGCCACCGAGGCCAGGGCAGTCGAGGTGGCGGCGCAATTGCGTGCCATCCGCTTTGCGCCGATCTGCACGGTTTACCTCGAGTACGAGAGCGGCCGGCGTCTCGCCCGGCCGTTTTTCGCGTTGCTCGACGATCCTGCGCGCGAGCGCTATGGGCAGTGGGCATTCGACCGCGGCGCGCTCGACCCTGCCCTGGACGGCATCGTCGCCGTGATCATCAGCGGCGCGGGCCGACACACCGAACTGCCGCGCGCGGACCTCGCGCAACGCGTCGCGATGCAATTGCAGGAATGCCTGGGCCTGCCTGCACCGCGCGGCCATTTCGTGGTGACCGAGAAGCACGCGACCATCGTTCCCGGCCCGGACTTGCGGCGTCCGGCGCTACGCGCGGCCGGCAACGGTTTGTTTCTCGCGGGCGATTCGGTCGATGGCCCCTACCCGTCGACGATCGAATCCTCCGTGCGCGCCGGGCGTCACGCTGCGCGGGCGATGCTCGAGGCTTGATTCGGCGAGCTCAGGACTTGCGCAGGATTTCCAGAGCCTGCTCAACACGCTCGACGGCGATCACCTCGAGGCCTTCGATCGCTTGACGCGGCGCATTGGCCTTGGGGATCAGGGCCTGTGAGAAACCCAGCTTGGCGCATTCGCGCAAACGCTCCTGTCCGCGCGGCGCCGGCCGCACTTCGCCCGCCAGGCCCACCTCGCCGAATACGACGAGTCCGCGCGGCAGGGGCCTGTTGCGCAAGGAAGAGCTGACGGCCAGCAGCACCGCAAGATCGGCCGCCGGCTCCTCGATGCGGACTCCACCGACCGCATTGACGAACACATCCTGGTCGAAAGTCGCAACGCCCGCATGGCGGCTCAAGACGGCCAGCAGCATCGAGAGGCGCTGCGGATCGACTCCGACGCACAAGCGTCGAGGATTGGGTATATGCGCCGCGTCCACCAAGGCCTGGATCTCGACCAGCAAGGGGCGAGTGCCCTCCTGCGTCGCCAGCACGCACGAACCCGGGACCGGACCGCCACCATCGCTGCCCGCCCTGGAAAGAAACAGCGCGGACGGATTGGATACGCCGCGCAGCCCGCGATCGGTCATCGCGAAGACGCCGATTTCGTTCACGGCGCCGAAGCGGTTCTTGATCGCGCGCACGAGGCGGAAAGACGAATGGCTGTCGCCCTCGAAATACAGCACGGTGTCGACCATGTGTTCGAGTACGCGCGGTCCGGCGAGCGCTCCCTCCTTGGTGACATGGCCGACAAGAACGATCACCACGCCGGTCTGCTTGGCCAGGCGCGTCAGCGCGGCCGCACATTCGCGCACCTGTGCCACGGAACCCGGCGCGGAACCCAGCTCGCGGGAATACAGCGTCTGGATCGAATCGATGACCGCAACCCGCGGCCGCACCCGTTCGATCGCCGAAAGTATGCCGTCGAGGTCGATTTCGCTCGCGATCTGCAGGTTCGGCACCCCGCCTGCATCGATGCCCAGGCGCCGGGCGCGCATCGCGACCTGGCCCGCCGACTCTTCGCCGCTCACATACAACGCCGGAACCTCGCGCGCCAGCGCCGCGAGCGATTGCAACAGCAGCGTCGATTTGCCGATGCCCGGATCGCCCCCGAGCAGCACGACGCCGCCGTCGACGAGTCCGCCACCCAACACGCGGTCGAATTCGTCGATCCCCGAGGAGATGCGCGCGACATCCGCGCTGACGACGTCGCGCAAGGCGGTGACTGCGGCCGGCGGCACGATTGCCGCGCGCGGACGCGGCCCGGCAACGACGGCAGCGCTTTCCTCCAGCGTATTCCAGGCCGAGCAGTGCGGGCACTGCCCCTGCCATTTGGCGCTCACGCCGCCGCAAGCGCTGCAGACGAAACGCGGACCCGATTTGCTCACGGCAATCTGCTCACCGGGCAACCCTCACGCGGCCGCCTCCCGCACGCGCGCCGGCAGGCGGCTCAGCAATTCGTAGCCCACGGTGCCGACACGCTCCGCCACGAGGTCAACCGGAACGTGCGGTCCCCAGAGCTCGACGGCGCTGCCCACCTGAACTTCCGGCGCCTCGGTCAGGTCGATCGTCACCATGTCCATCGATACGCGCCCGATGAGATGCAAATCGCGCCCGTTCGACCAAACCGGCGTTCCTTCCGGTGCCATGCGCGGATACCCATCGGCATAACCGCACGCAACCACGCCCACGCGGCTGCGGCGCTGGGCGCGCCAAAGGCTGCCGTAGCCGACGCATTCGCCCGCCGCCAGGTCGCGTACGGCAAGTACGCGCGCCTGCAGGCACATGGCCGCCTTGAGGCCGAGGCTGGCGGCGCTGATCCGAGGTGCGGGCGAGGCGCCATAGAGCGTAATGCCGGGCCGCACGAATTCGGCGCCGCGCGCGGGATGAAGAAACAAGGCCGCCGAATTGGAAACACTCCAGGCACCCTTCCAGTCCGGCGCCAAGGCAAGCAGCGCGGCGTGCTGGCTTTGCACGGTCGGGCGATGGTCGCCCCCGGATTCATCGGTCGGCGGATTCGTCGGCGGATTCGTCGGCGGATTCGTCATATCGCCGTTCGCAAGGTGCGTCATCAAGGCGCGCACTTCGACATGGCCGAGCGCGTCCAGGCGCGACCGGGCGCCTGCCAGCTGCGCCGGCGCGAAGCCCAGGCGGTTCATCCCGGTATCGACCTTCAGGTAGACACCGATCGTGCCGCCGGCGCGTTGCGCCTCGAGCATGGCGAGTTGCTCGCCGCAGTGGACCACGGTGGTCAAGTCGAGCGCGCGCACCAAAGCGAGGTCGCGCGCCTCGAATACTCCCTCCAGCATCAGGATGGGCTTGGTCCAACCCGCGGCACGCGCGCGCTGCGCTTCGCCCACTTCCAGCAAGGCAAGGCCATCGGCGGCGGCAAATGCGCGCACCGCGTTCTCGATGCCGTGTCCGTAGGCGTTGGCCTTCACCACTGCCCAGATTCCGCGGCTGCCCGCGCGTGCGCGCGCCTGCGCGAGGTTGTGGCGCATGGCGTCGACGTCGACCAGGGCCTGCAGGGGCCGGGACGCGTGCATGGCGGGTGTCTGTGCGGTGCGTGTCACGGGAACGATCCGTTGCCTTTTGCGTCTCAAGAATAGCGTGCCCGTCGCCGGGGTGCAGCATCGCCTGCATGTTATAAAGCGCGCCACTCGACGAGTCCGCACTTGCTGCAGCCCAGACCGACCTTTTCCCTCGACGCCGACGTATGAACCGTGGTTTCTACGTCGTCATGGCCGCCCAGTTCTTTTCCTCGCTGGCGGACAATGCCATGCTGATCGCGGCGTTCTCGCTATTGCGCGAGCTGCACGCGTCCGATGCGACCTGGCCGCTGCTCAAGCTGTTTTTCTTCGTGTCGTATGTCGCGCTGGCCGCGTTCGTCGGGGCATTTGCCGACTCGATGCCCAAGGGTCGCGTGATGTTCTATACCAATGGCATCAAGCTGCTCGGCGGCATGATGATGCTGGTGGGCGTGCATCCGCTGCTGGCCTATGCGGTCATCGGATTCGGCGCCGCCGCGTATTCGCCCGCCAAGTACGGCATCGTCACCGAGCTCCTGCCGCCGGAACTGCTGGTCGCGGCCAACGGCTGGATCGAAACGCTCACGGTCGGTTCGATCGTCCTGGGCTCGTTCGTCGGGGGCGTGCTCGTGTCGGTGCGCGTCAAGGCGTTCCTGCTCGATTCCATTGCCCAGGCCAGCAGCGCGCTGGGGATCGGCATTCACCTGCGCGCCAGCGAAACGGCGATCGGCGTGATCTGCGCGCTCTACGCGATTGCGGCCCTGATCAACCTCGGCATTCCGGATACCGGTGTGCGCTATGCGCCGCAGAAGCTCTCGCCCATGGCGATGGTGCGCACCTTCGCCCATTGCGTGAGCACGCTCTGGACGGACAAGCTTGGCCAGATTTCGCTGGCGGTGACCACCTTGTTCTGGGGCGCGGGCGCGACCTTGCAACTGCTGGTGATCGCCTGGTCGCGCCATGCCTTGGGACTGGGCCTGTCGCGTGCCGCGATCCTGCAGTCGGTAACTTCGATCGGCGTTGCGGTGGGAGCCATCGCCGCGGCCGCGCATGTGCGGCTGCGCAAATCGTTCACGGTCCTGCCTTGCGGCGTCGCGATGGGACTGGTCGTCGTGGTGATCGCCCTCGTGGATTTTCGCGCCTTTCCGCCGGGCGGCATCGCGCTCGAAGGCATGTTCCTCAACTGGGCGACGCTGACCGCCGCCGTCCTGATGATGCTGATCGGCGCGCTCGCCGGCTACTTCATCGTGCCGATGAATGCGCTGCTCCAGCACCGCGGCTACGTCCTGCTCTCCGCCGGTAATTCCATCGCCGTGCAGAATTTCAACGAGAACATCGGCATCCTCGTCATGACGGGTGTCTATACCTTGCTGATCCTCACGGGCATATCCGTCACGTTCACGATGGTCCTGTTCGGCACTTTCGTCGCCGGTGTCATGGCGCTCGTGATCGGGTGGCACCACGCGAACCAGAGGAAATTCGACGCCGTCGCCCTCATCGGCGACACGCATCACGGCGACACGGCGAACGCGAACTCTCAGGCGGCAAGAGCCGCGGATTGACGCTCGTACAGCGCCTGCGCGAGGCACAGGTCATCCCAGGACTTCGCCTTGTCCGCCAGCGTACGCAGCAGGTACGCGGGGTGGTAGGTCACGACGACCGGATAGGTCTGCGCCCCGAATTCCACTTGATGGACGCGCCCGCGCAGGCTCGCGATCGAGGAATCCGTGCGCAGGATCGACTGCGCCGCGAAACGTCCCATGACGACGATCACCTTCGGACGCAACAGTTCGACCTGGCGCAACAGGAAATGCTCGCAGGCCGCGACTTCGCTGGGTTCCGGATTGCGATTGCCCGGTGGCCGGCACTTGATGACATTGGCGATATATACCGAATCCGCGGCCGACCCGGCAACGCTGCGCGACCGACCCAGGCCGATGGCGCCCAGCATGTTGTCGAGGAGGCGACCGGCCTGGCCGACGAAGGGTTCGCCGCGCGCATCCTCCTCGGCACCCGGCGCCTCGCCGACGAACATCCACGACGCCCCTCGATTGCCGGCCTCGAACACCGTTTGCGTACGCGTCCGGCACAGCCCGCACGCGGTGCAAGCCGCGACCGCCTCGCGCAGGGGTTCCCAATCCAGGCCGTTTTGCGGAGCAGGCGCGCCCGCCACCTGCACGTCGGACGCGGGCACCGGCGTCGCCGCGCGTTCACGCCATAGGGGCCCCAGGCCCAGGCCATGCCAAAGCCTTTCGGCCTGCCCGGGCAAGCTCATCGACTTCTCACGAATGGACGTTCCCTGCGCGCGAATGAAAATGCTTCGGTCAGAGCGCGACGCGCATCACGATTGCATCTTCGCGCCCGCCATGGGCAGGATAGTACCCGCGCCGCGTCCCGATCTGCGCAAAACCGTAGGTTCGATACAGCCGCTGTGCGTCCACGTTGCTCGGGCGCACTTCCAGGAGAATCGAGCGCGCACCGTACTCCTGCATCGTGCGCACCATCCAGTCGAGCATGCGCCGGCCGTAGCCCAGTCTTTGGCGCCGCGGATCCACCGCGAGATTGAGCAGGTGCGCTTCGTCCACCGCGATCATCGCGACCGCATACGCGACGATTGCGCCATCCTCCGCGAGCAAGGTCCACGCGCTGTACCCGCTGCGCAAGGCATCCTCGAAATTGCCGCGCGTCCAGGGAAACGGATAGATCGCGCGCTCCAGATCCATGACCTCGTCGATGCGCTCGCGCCCCAGCGGCACGAAACGCACGCGCTCGGGGCGTACCTGGGCATTCAAGGCGCACGCCCCTCGCGGGCATCGCGCCGTTGCGCGACGGTCAGCGCAACCCGGTCGCGCGTATAGGCCGGCGAGACGTCCTGCGCACGCAAGACTTCGCCGCGCGCAAATTTCTCGCGCGCGATCGCGGCGACCACGGTGGCGTCCACGCGCGCATCGACGATTTCGCCTTCCCTGCCCGCGAGGATCTGGTGCAACCAGCGCGCTTCCCCCGCGCACAGGTCGGGTTGCCATTCTTCCATGATCGAGGGCAAATCACGGGTGTCACAAAGCGACGAGGGTACTACTTCCACCCACGATTCCGGGCGCGCGTCGAAGACTGCCCAGTAAGCTTGCTGCATGCGCGCGTCGATGACGGCAAGAATACGGCGCGCCTCGCCCCCACGCCGCAGGTGGGCGGCCACCGCAAGTGCATGCAAGTTACCCACCGCAATGACAGGGCGTCCGACCGCCAGCGCGAGACCCTGGACGACCGTGCACGCGATGCGCAGCCCGGTGAAAGACCCGGGGCCGCTGGCGAACGCAAAGGCGTCACATTGCGCCGGTCGAACTGCGCAACCTGTGAAAAATACGGTGACGGCCGGCATGACATGTTCCAGATGCGTACGACCCGGTTCCCCCTCCTGGTGCTCGACCCGGTCGCCCCGGGCGAGCGCCAGCGTGCAACGCTCCGCCGCGGTATCGATGGCGAAGATCGTCGAGCTCACGAAATGACGATCAGGGACGCTTGCCCGAACCGAACCGACCACCCCGACGCTCGTGCTCCTCGCGAATCTGCTGGCGCAGATGGCGACGCTCCTCGGGCGAGAGCCGCGGACCATTGGCACCGGGCCGGCCCTGTTGGCGCTGGGCCTGGCGGTTTGCCATTGCTTCGCGTTCCTCCTGGCTCAAGCGGCGGATCGCATCACGCTGTTCGGGAGAGAGATTGCGGGGATTGCCCAGCGCGCCTTCCGGCCGGCCATCTTGCGCCCCGGCTGGCGGAGGTGGTGGCGGAGGAGGAGGTGGAAGCGAGGGACGCGCGAGCACGAGCAAGGGCATGCCCAGGCAGACAAGGCCGGACAGCAGGCGCAAAAACGCGCTGCGCCGCGACGTCCGATCCGCCGAGCGCTTGCTTCGTTCACGATCCACTTTGCCCATTTGTTCGACTGTCCTGACGGGCCCCGCACAATCAACACGTAGCTTTGGTGAATGTTAGGCAAGGAGGCGCACACCCGCCATCACCACATGTCAAAAAAGGCCTTCCTCCGGGGTAAATTCTGTAACACTTTGTGGCGCAAGCCGGTATGGCTGTCGAGCGCCCGTAACATCTTTCTCGCGTTTCCGACAGGTGCTTGCCAGAGCGACCAGCAGCGCCCGAGGAAGCATTCCGGGAGCCTCTCGAATGAACAAGCCGTCGTCTCACAAGATTCTGGTCGTCGACGACGACCAGCGTCTGCGCGATCTGCTGCGGCGCTACCTCACTGACAACGGATTTTCGGTTTTTTCGGCCGAATCGGCGCAGGCGATGAACAAGCTTTGGCTGCGCGAACGCTTCGACGTGCTGATTCTGGACTTGATGATGCCGGGCGAAGATGGGCTTTCCGTCCTGCGCCGCCTGCGCGCAAGCAACGATCCCACGCCTGTCATCATGTTGACGGCGAAAGGCGGAGACGTCGATCGCATCGTCGGACTCGAAATGGGTGCGGACGACTACCTCGCCAAGCCCTTCAATCCACGCGAATTGCTGGCTCGCATCAATGCGGTCCTTCGGCGCAAGGCACCGGCCGAGGTGCCCGGTGCTCCCTCCCAGGATCCGGCCAGCGTCAGCTTCGGCGAATTCGCCCTCGACCTGGCCACCCGCACGCTCACCAAGGCGGGCGAGGCAATGCCCTTGACCACCGGCGAATTTGCCGTTCTTAAGGTATTCGCGCGTTATCCGAAAGTGCCCTTGTCGCGCGAAAAGCTGATGGAGATGGCACGCGGTCGCGAATACGAGGCTTTCGATCGCAGTCTCGACGTGCAGATCTCGCGATTGCGCAAGTTGATCGAGGCCGACCCCAGCAAGCCGCGGTATATCCAGACCGTATGGGGTTTGGGGTATGTTTTCGTGCCCGATGGAACAAATTGAAGACCTCCCGCTGAAAAATCGCCACTTGCCGGCCCTGTCGGTCCGGTTTGCATCGCCGCGCCTCTTCTGGCGCACCTTCCTGCTCATCGTCGCCCTGGCCGTTGCCAGTCTTGTCGCCTGGTGGCCGGCAGTGCGCGTGTTCGAACGCGAACCGCGTGCGCACCAGCTGGCGCAGCAGATCGTGTCGATGGTGCATGCCACGCGCATCGCGCTCGTCTATTCGGATCCCGAACGGCGCCGCGCCATGCTTTCGGACATGTTCGAGGACGAAAGCCTGCGCGTGCTGCCGCTGGAACCCACGGACCGGGTCGAGCCCATCGAGGATTCGAAGCTCCTGCAATTGGTCGTGAGCGAAGTGCAGCAGCGGCTGGGGGCGAACACGCGACTCGCATCGAGCGTGAACGGTACGGCCGGGTTCTGGGTCAGCTTCTCGATCGACGAGGACGGATATTGGGTCTTCATTGACCGCGACCTGTTGCGGCGGGATATCGGTCACGCGTGGATCGCGCAGGCCGTGGTCGCGACGGCGTTCTCGTTGCTGGTCGCGATCGCGATCGCGCGCCTGGTAAACCGCCCGCTGGCCGAGCTTTCCAGCGCCGCGCAGGAGCTCGGTGCCGGGCGCGTGCCGGCGCCTTTACCCGAGCGCGGGCCGGTCGAGATCCGCATGGTCAATCAAAGCTTCAACCGCATGGTCTCGGATCTGGAAAAACTCAACCAGGATCGCGCGATCCTGCTCGCCGGCGTCTCGCATGACTTGCGTACGCCGCTCACGCGCCTGCGCCTGGAACTGGAAATGAACGAATTGCCCGAATCCAGTCGCGAAGCGATGATCGGCGACCTGGAACAGATGGACTCGATCGTCACCCAATTCCTCGACTACGCACGGCCGGCGCCGCATCGCGACGTCGAAAACGTCGATCTGTCCACGCTTGTCAGGGAAGCGCTGGTGCGCAACCGCCTCTTGCATACCATGCCGGAATCGCCTGCCAGTGAAGTCGACGCCGCTCATGTTCAGGCCGTACGCCTGCACGAACAAGTCCAGCCCGGCATTGTCGTAAGGGGCTATCGAACCGAACTCGCACGCACGCTCGACAACCTGATCGCCAACGCGCATCGCTATGGCCGGTCCCCTGGCAAAGCGCTCGAGCTGGAGGTTTCGCTGCAGCGCGACGATGGCGACGCTCTGCTCGCGGTGGCGGACCAGGGACCCGGGATCCACAAGGACGAGATTGCGCGCCTGGTCCGGCCTTTCGAACGCGGCGACACCTCGCGCTCGGGCGCAGTAGGTGCGGGCCTGGGATTGGCGATTGTCGACCGCGTCGTGCGCATGCACGGCGCGCGCCTCGCCTTGCGGCACAATACGCCTACGGGCCTGCGTGTGGAAATCCGCATTCCCCTGGCGTCCAGCGTTCGTCCTGCCGAGGCCGACATCGCGTAGTCGGCAGTAAAATCAATCAGATGAAACCTCGATATGCGCTCGGCTTCGCAGCCGTGCTGGTAGGCAGTTCCCTCAATTATTTCGGCGATCGCTTGTTGGGCGTGCGCCTGGAGTTGTTTCGCGGCTTGTTGACGACGTTCGGCGCCGCCTCGCTGGCCGATATCTTCATCGTGCCATTCGTCGCGGGGATCGGTGTTGCGTGGATCTTCGGCCGGGGCGCAAAGTGGCTGGGATACTTTCCGCCCCTCATCGTGCGCGTCGTCGCCTACCTGCACATCCTCCTGCTCGAGGATTTGCCGCCGGGTGCGAAGCTGCTGCCGTATGGCTGGTGGGGTTTCTTCGTGATCCTTGCGATGGAATCGGCGGCCATCGGCGGCATCCTGGGCGAAGTGTTCATCAAGAAAATCTATACGCGCACGACCGAGGAGAAACTCGCGGACCAGGTTGCACCTGGCGTCGTCGACGGCCGCAACGTGGACCAGGAGAGCTGATGCGTCCCGAATTGCTGACGCCGCAGGAGCGCGAACGGCGTTCGCGTTTTCTGTCCGCGACGCTCGTGACCTGCCTCGCCTTGCTGGTGATCGGCGGAAGCCTGCACGTAGTCATGCTCGGATCGATCCGCATGGGGGAAATGCGCGACAAGGCGACCTACGATCTTCGCGACGAACCTGCGCACGAACGCGCGGCGGGCGAGGACATTGCCTTGCATGCCCGCAACGAGCATAGGAAGGAACTCGCGGCTGCGTCGCATGCCGGCTACACCATCGACGAGGTCAAGGCCTTGTTGCTGCCGGAACAATGGACGGAGCTCGACTCGACAATCGACATCCCCGCAGGCACGTTCCCGATGGGCACGAACTATGACCGCGCGGATGTGCAGGACCGGCCGCAGCATGCGGTGCGCTTGCCCGCGTACCGGATCGACAAGTACCTGGTGACCAACGCGCAGTACGCGCGTTTCATTGCCGAAACGCAGCACCGGCCGCCGTCGACATGGAAGAATGGCCGCATACCGGAAGGACAGCTTTTGTACCCGGTAACCCTCGTGAACTGGTACGACGCGAGCGCCTACGCGCAATGGGCCGGCAAGCGCCTGCCGACCGAGGCCGAATGGGAAAAAGCGGCGCGCGGCACCGATGCGCGGCGCTGGCCCTGGGGCAACAGCATGGATCCCAAGCGTCTGAACACGTACTACAACGTGGGCTCGGCGACGAATGTCGACGTGTATCGCAATGGCGTCAGTCCTTACGGCGTGTACGACATGGCGGGCAACGTGAGCGAATGGGTCGAAGACGACTTCCTCCCCTATCCCGGAACCGACGCACCGGCGGATGTGTTCCAGGGCAAGGTCAATCGCATGCTGACGCCGGAGGACCGTGCACTGAAACTGTCCGAGCAGGTGCCCGTGGCACAGCATTACAAGGTGCTGCGTGGCGGCTCCTGGAAGAGCGATCCATTCTCCACCGCAACCTACCATCGCGGATTCAACTGGCCCAGCTACGCGTCGGATTTCTTCGGCTTCCGCTGCGCAACCGATGCGGGCGGTCCTGTCGCCAGGAACCAATGAATCGGCCCATTCGATCCGCCACGCGGACCGCGCTGGCTGGCGGGGCGTGCATCCTCGCGTGTTTGACCTTGGCCGCGTCGCAAGCCGCGCATGCCTCGGTGAACAGCTATCGCTTCCTGCATGTCACGATCGACACGCCTTGGTATATCTTCCTGTTCCTGTTGATGGGAATCTTCGCGCCCTTCGTCCTGATGGTCGTACTCATGTGGCGCAATTCGCTGCGGCGGCGCGACCAGAGACGATCGCGGGAGTCGGGCGATCCACCGCAGTCCTGACCTGCCCTTGCCTTCCATGTCACCGAGTTCTTTCGTGAATTGCCTGGCCGCATTCGGCCGTCGCGGCGCGTTCGTCTCGGCGCTGTTCTTCGCCGCCGCGAGCATCGGCTCCGCCCCGGCAGCGGCGCAAGATCCATCCAATACGCAGCAGCAGGAGACGCCGGCGCCGAGCCAGCCGCCCGCGAACCCGGCCCAGACGGAGCAGGCACCCGACAGTGGCGCGAAAGTCCTGCAATCCTTCGACCAGGAAGCAACTGCCACGCAGGAGAACCAGGCGGACCGGACACGGCGCTGGGTCATGTTCGGCCTGGGTGCGCCCCTGCTCCTCCTGCTGCTGGTGACGGGTGCGCTGGGCATCGCCATGGGCATCTACGGCAAACCGGTCTACCTCGCACACATGATCTGCGCCGGACTGAGCATCACGCTGGCGATCGTCCACGCGATCGTCGGGATCGTTTGGTTCCGGCCCTTTTGAGACCGGCGCTCGCGCTGGCAAGCGGCGCGACCGGCCTTTGCTACGAAGTCCTGTGGGCGCGCATGCTGGGCGCGCAATTCGGCGTCAGCATTTTTGGCGCCGCGCTCGCAGTCAGCGCATTTCTGCTGGGGCTCGGCGCAGGCGCGCTGCTGGGCGCACCACGCGCGAATGCGTGCGGGCCCGCGCGCGCACTGCGCCGGTATGCAGTCCTGGAATTCGTCGTTGCGCTGTATGCGCTTGCGCTGCCGGTTCTCGACGCGCTGGGCGCGCCCGCGATCGATGCGCTCGCGGGTCGGCTGCCGTGGGGCGCCTGGATGGCCTTGCAGGCCGTCGTGGCGCTTTCCTTGCTGACGCTACCTGCCTGCGCCATGGGTGCAAGCTTTCCCTTTCTCGTGCGTGCGTTTCCCGAATCGCAGGCGCGCCTGGGACAGGTGTATGGCTGGAACTGCCTGGGCGCATCGGCGGGAGCCTTGGGCGCACTGGCGCTTCTCGCCTCCTTCGGATGGTCCGGCGCGCTGTTCTGCGTCTGCGGCCTGGGCGTCGCCATAGCGGGCGCGGGGTGGTTGCTCTCCCGCGACGCGCAAGGCCAACTCGCAACGACGGCCCGGGCGCAAGCCTGCATGGCTCCCGCGCGCGATTCGCGAGGCCCACTCGCCACCCTCCCCTTGCTGATCGCCTATGCAGGCGTTGGCGCTTGCGCCCTCGTGCTGGAAATCGCCTGGACGCGCCTGTACGGCATCGTGCTGCTGCGTACGGAGTACGTGCTCGCAATTCTCCTGGCGGTATTCCTCCTGGGTTCAGCGTTCGGGAGCTTCGCCGCGCGCTGGCTCTTGCGCGGGACATGGGTTTCGTGGGCCGTGCCCTTGCTGGCATGTGGCTGGCCATTGCTCGGCCTGGCGGTGCTCCCCTCATTCTCCGTATGGATGCAGGACCGTCAGTTCGATTCCCTGGCCGGTGCGCTGACTGCGCAGTCGATTGCCGTACTTGCCTGCACCTTTCCGGCGACCGCTGCGCTGGGCGCATGGTTGCCCTTGCTCGGCCAGCGAATCGAACGCGCCGGCGGCGCGGCGCATGCGCCCGTTGCACTGTATGGCGCCAATTGCATCGGCTCTGCGCTTGGCGCGACGCTGGTCGTGGTCGTGGGAATACCCTGGCTTGGCACGACGGCCTGCATCGGGCTTGCCGCGGTCCTCCTGCTGGCCCTGGGCCTCACGCTCGGTGCCTCGCGACGCACACTGGCGATGATGCCCCTCGCATTGCTGGCCGCGTGGCTCCTGCGTGAATTTCCCCCGCCGCAGAGCATGCTGCCGGCCTTCGAGCATCCGGGCACGCAACTCGCGCGATACGAAGACGCGCTCTCGCTGCATCACGTTACGCAGGCGGCGGACGGACAGCGCACCTTGCTCGCGGACTTGCAGCATCTCGACGCTTCATCCGATCCCGCCGCCGTGCGTATCCAGGCGAACCAGGCGCGCCTGGCGCTGCTGCTGCATGCGGCACCAAGTTCGATCCTGTTTCTCGGTCTCGGGACCGGAACGTCCGCAAGCGGAGCCCTACCGTATCCTGGCACGAACCTGACCGCCGTCGAGATTTCGGCGGGAGCGATCGCGGCTGCGCGTACCTGGTTTGCGCCCGTCAACGCGGGCGTGATGGAGCGCCTGCGCGTCGTCGAAGATGATGCACGCCATTTCCTGGCAGCGCGGGAGGATCGCTACGACGTCATCGTCGGCGACCTGTTCCATCCCGACCTCGCCGGGATGAGCGCTCTTTTGTCCGTCGAGCAATTCCGGCGCGCACGTGGACGACTCGCCGAGCATGGGGTTTTTGTGCAATGGTTGGCGATCAACCAGTTCGATCGCGAGACCTTGCATACCGTCATGCGCAGTTTCCGCTCGGTATTTCCGGATGCGCGAATTTATGTCGACGCGATGCACCTCGCGCTGGTGGGAAGCGCTGCAGGCGCGTCACAGGACGCTGCCCAGGCATACGCGAACCTCGCGCGACTCGATCCGGACACGGCAGGCAGGGTCACGGGTGGGGAGGGCCTGGCCACGTGGCTAGGGCGGTATTGGGGTCCGGTTCCGCCGATGCCTGGACCCGTCGAGAGCGAGAGTGCGCCGGTGATCGAGTACCGCCTGCCGCGCGTTCGCTATGCGAGCACCGATGGCATGCAATCGATATTTCGCGAATTGCTGGCGCGTCGGCCGAGTCTGGAAATCGCGCGCGAGCAACTGGGCATCGCAAAGTCGCAGGCCATGGATTTCGGCAATGCCTATCTCGCCAGCGAGCTGGCGATGCGTTCGTGGATCGCCAGCCTGGACGGCGATGCCAACGCCGCATCGCGCTTTACGCGACTCGCCTTTGAGGCCAACCCCAGCGACCGGTGGGTCGCCAGCGCCCTCGCCGACGAACTCTTCGACGAGGCAACGCAAGAGAACACGCTCGCACAACCCGGGACGCTCGAGCGCATCCTGCGCGTATTTCCGGATCACGTCGAAGCGCTTCGTACCCTCTGGCACCAGGCACCGACCCAAGCCGCCAGAGCGGCGGCATTCGAACACTTGCGCGAGGTAGCACCGCTTGATGCGCAGGTCGTCGCACACCTCGGTTTGCAGGCCCATGCGGACAGTAGGCCGGCGATGTCCGGGCAGCCGACCCGCGCGCTCGCGCGCACTACGCCATAACGGGGGCTCGGCGCGCGCACGCTCGCTCTCGGCAGCCCCGGACATTCCGGCCCTCCGATGGGCCGCATCCGGTGCGTGGTGTTTCGACGACGGTTGCCAAGCGGACGTCCTGCCCCAAGTTGCGAAAACCACCTCTCGGGCACATCGAGTCCGTGCCGCGCGCAGCGCGGCACTCTCTCAAGAGAGGTGGCACACCGTTGCTGAGCGACCGTTGTGCCTCGTGCGGAACAGCGCGTTGCCCGTCGCTATGCACGGCCCACGATCTCGAAGAAGCTCCTGACTTGGCGAGCGCACCCGGGTTGCGGAGAGCGAGCGTCGCGCCTGAGCCGCCGTGTTGGCGAAAAGGCGCGAGCGGCCAGCCCTCCGAAGCCGCGATGCGGCGAAGGAGGGAGCGGGTCCGCGGCCCGGGCGCACTCGCCCGAGTACTGGGGTGATATCTTTGCGAGATGAGTGCCTCCGCGCAAAGTCGACTGCGCCAAATCCCTGTTCACGTCGTCTCCAAAACCTCCGCACCGCAACAGGGTGAGGCGCCGGATGCGAATCATTATCACGTCCGGCGGCGGCTGTTGCAGGCGATCGCGCTGGTGCTCGTCGTCGCGATTCCCACTTCCGGACTGTTCCGCATCGATCCGCAAGCGGGCGCGCTGGTCGTGCTCGATCGCCAGATCTGGTTTTCCGATTTCTTCCTCGTGTTCGGCTTGTGGATTTTCGTCGCCACCATGATGATTTTCCTGTACTCCGCGGCCGGGACGGTGTTTTGCGGCTGGGTCTGCCCGCAGAACTCGATCGCGGAGTGGGCCAATTTCGTGACGAGGAAATTCCTGGGCAAGCGCGCGGAGGTCAGCCTCGACGGCGCACCCGTTCGCGTCACGCGCTCCAAGGACCGCTGGATCAACTGGGCACTGCTTGCCGCATGCTTCGTCGGCGTGTCGATGGCCTTCGCCTTGGTCCCCATGCTGTATTTCTATCCGGTCACCGCGATCGAGTCCTTCGTGCTGTTGCGCCCGGACCCGGCGCTTGCCGGTTCGCTGTATTGGATCTACACGGTGTTCGTGCTGATCGTCCTGCTCGACGTGACGGTGCTGCGCCATTTCTGGTGCCGCTTCATCTGCATCTATCGCGTCTGGCAGCACTCGTTCAAGACGCGCCAGACGCTGCACGTCGAATACGACGCGACGCGCTCGGGCGATTGCGAAGCTTGCAACTATTGCGTCACCCAATGCTTCATTGACCTCGATCCCCGTAGCACCGACGTGTTCGACAGCTGCATCAACTGCGGCGAGTGCGTCGATGCCTGCAATCGCATGCATCAGAAGAGCGGGCAGCCGGGTCTGTTGCGGCTGCGCTTCGGCGAACGCATCCCCGCGGAAAGCGGGAAACTCCGCGTCGGGGAGAAGCGGCGCACGAACGAAACCTCGCTGCTGGGCCGTTCGCGCTGGGCTCTGCCATTCACATTCGCGGGCTTGCTGATGTTCGCCTGGGGAGTCTGGAGCTATGAGCCCTTTCACCTGTCGGTCGACCACGGCGCGGCCATGACCGGAGGTGCATTCCACGACTACCAGATCGCGATCGCGAACAAGGAGTATCGTGATGCGATGCTTCAAGTGAGTGTCTCCGGCATCGATCCCGCCGATTTCCACCTGAGTACGGAAACGGTCGCGCTGGGCAAGGTGGAGCACAAGACCCTGACCCTTTCGATCTCGCCCGCGATCCGCCGTGGCCTGTACCCCGTGCAGGTCGTGGTTCACGCACGGGACGGCTGGGTGGGCACCTTCGCGTTCCAGCATTTCGCCGGCTGATGGGAAGGTAAGGTGGATGGCGCCATGAGCGAGAGCGAAGAACCGCCGCCGGCCCGCGAGTCGAGCGGGTTCGAACACCTCGGGCTGGACCAGCAGCCCATACGACCTCAATGGGGCGAAGTGCCGAAAGACCACTTCGGCTATGCGTCGGACGAGGAGCGCCTGGCCAGGCGCGGCATGGAAGATTGGGAACTGGTCACGAAGATTCCGGCGTCGCAGCGCCGGGTCCCGTACTGGTTCCTCGCCGTCGTGCTGATCGTCCTGCTCGTCGCGGTGGGCCTGGGATTTCCCTTTTGGGGCCAACGTCCTGGCGTGAAAGTCGAATGGTTCAACTGGGGATTTGTCGCCGCGATCTTCTATGTCGCCGGCGCCGGGCTGTTCGTGTATTACATGACCAATCTCTATGGTTCGGAGCGCGCGGGTCACCTCGACGACGATCCGCAGGGAGCGAAATCGCGCGCGGAACCGGACAAAGTGCACCGGCCAGCGCAAGACGCCCGGTCGCCCGACGACCGTGGGTCCTGACACGTCGTACCGCTTGCTACGCGGGCGCACAAGCGGATATCGGATACGGCGCTTGCCGGTATGGGCTTGCACCTTTATGGCGCTCCTATGCGCCTGCAGCGACAATGGCAACGCCTCGAACCTGGGCACGCAATCCTGGGGTGCGATCCAGGTTTCGGTGGAAACCCGTCCTTCCCCTCCCCGTCATGGCCGCAATGAAGTTGTCGTACTCGTAAGCGGCGACCGCCACCGGCCCGTTTACGACGCCGTCATCCGTCTACGTGCGCAGCAGGACGCTTGGGTACAGGCAATCGAGGATGGCCACGTCGGCGTATATCGGCGCGCGGTCGACTTTGGCGAAGGCGACCACGCGACACTCCAGGTTCAACTGCAACGCGGGTCCGAGGAAACCATTCTCGAATTTCCCGTGCCGATCGGTCAGAACAACAACTGAGCAATAAATGAGAATGGTTTCCATTTGGCGAGGACTTGACTGAGTGTTGCAACTATGTGGATGACGCGGACATTTTTGGTACATGCCCTCGTCACGCCTGGATCGCCCGTTATAATTCGCCGCGTTGGGCGGCTGTGAGAGGGGAAACACGCGAGGACGATAAGTTCGTTACGAATTGAAATTCAATTCATGTCGTCCGAAATGCGTTTCTGGCCGTTAAGCCATCATCGGGAGCGAGAGAGACAAGGAGCTCTCGCCTGCTGACCGGGTGATGCGCAATAGACATAATGAATCGATCGATAGGAGACTAGGACATGACCAAGCGTCGCGAATTCGTGTTGAAATTTGTGCCATTGGCCGGCGCCGTCGCGGTACTTCCGCGCGTGGCCCTCGCCGATGTGCCGCACCTGACGGAAGACGACAAGATGGCAGTTGCCATGGGCTTCCGCCTGCACACCGAGAAGGCCGATCAGGCCAAATATCCGAAGCACACCACCGAGCAGTTCTGTGCGCGCTGCCTGCACTTCACGGAGCCCGGCAAGGACGAAGCCCGTTGCGATCTGTTCAACAAGATCGTTCCGAAGGGCGGCTGGTGCAGCGGCTTCTCCAAGCGCCCGTAAGCGCATTGACTTGATTTCCGCGAACCGAGGACTGCCGCGATGCCTATCGAAATATTGGTTCCCCTCGCTATCTTCCTGGGCGGCATGGTGATTTCCCATTTCACCAGCGCCAAGGCCATGCGCGTTGTCGAGGACAATCGCAGAGGCTATTGAGGCGCGCCGCCGGCATGAGGACAAAGGGCCCGAAAACATTCGGGCCCTTTTTTCTGCCGCTTGAACTTACGCTAGGAGCACCGCCCGGTGTCCGCGAAATACCGCCAGCTCACCAAGTTTCTCGTCCTATCCGTCGTCTCGTTCTGCATCGGCACCCTGCACGGCATGTTGCAGGTCATGCCGCCGGTGCGCCGTTGGCTCGACTCGATCGGCAGTCCATATGGCGGCCCCGGTCACATGATCGACCCGCTCGCGCACGCGCACATGAATCTCGTCGGCGGGGTCGTGCTGCTCGCCATGGGCGTGACGTACTACCTGGTGCCCATTTTCACGGGCCGGCAGATCCGTTCGGAGCGGCTGGTCGAATGGACGTTCTGGTGCACGGCCCTGGGCGCGTACTCCTTCTACGTCGTGCAATTGCTGTTCGGGATCTGGGAGGGACAGCTCATGCATTCCGCTCCGGAGCAGATCGGGGCCGCGCACCGCTATTACGGGCCGGCCGTTGCCGTTTCAGGCACCGTGATGGCCGCCGGCTTTTTCTGCTATCTCGTCAATATCGGCTGGACGCTCGCCGGAGCGCCGCGCGTAGACGCAAACTCACCGCCGACCGCGCCGTCGAATCCGGCCTAGCGGACGGCGTCACTTCTTGGATATGAAATAGATCGCGGTGCCCAGCAGCAGGGTACCCAATATCAATTCGATCATCTCGTTCTCCTGACCACGGCGTGGGATCGTCCCCCGATGGGGACGGGATCATGTACCTTGGACTGCGCTGTCGCTCGCGGCACCCGTCCGCAGCAGGCCATTTTGCATCATTCGGCGGCGCACGAGCAGGAACCCGGCAACCACGATCAGCACGGTGGCAACGACGTCAAATGGTGTCGTGAAGGGATAGTGCGCGCGCTCGAAGGCGCCGATCTCCTGCGAGCCGGCAATCCACGTGAAGCGCTCGATCCACGTTCCCGC
>Ga0181525_10001058_pt1 | contig 23871 bp, 20 predicted proteins | sample PEATcosm2014_Bin_48_FD_121100 | JGI IMG/M metagenome (GOLD analysis project Ga0181525, IMG submission 121100) | Peatland microbial communities from MTU Mesocosm Facility, Houghton, MI, USA - PEATcosm2014_Bin06_10_metaG | ecosystem: Environmental > Terrestrial > Soil > Wetlands > Peat | place... | reverse complement strand
GCGAATGCGTTTGAGGAAGTACTTGTGGAAGTAGAACAGGTGCCCCTGGAAGGCACATGTAAGTAGCTGAGTCGATTGGTTGCGGGGGCAAGATTTGAACTTGCGACCTTTGGGTTATGAGGGGAAAAACGCCCCCAAGACCGTACAACACCAATCAACTAAACCCAACAAAGCAAAGGAAAACTCAATTTCCCAATTGGCCCGGGTTGGGTGCTTTTGGATGCACTTCACGGACAGAACACGGACATTTTCTCATTCTCACGGTACTGAAAACGCCTAAAGCCTCTGCGCGATAGCCGAATAAACACTCGTCACAATAAACTAATTATGGTACAACACTAATGCCTAATTAATGAACGGCGCGATGGGATAAACGGTGCACTGAACATGGCTTTACCGTCTGAGAAACTCGCGGAATCTCTCAAGCTTCTGCACCAGCTGCAGAACGCCAACGGCGGCGCTGCCATTCGGGCGAAGGATCTGTCTCGCACTCATCGGGAGCGACTGAAGGCCAATGGCTTCCTGCGGGAGGTAATGAAGGGCTGGTACGTTCCCAGCCGTCCGGACGAGAGAGAAGGGGAGAGCACAGCCTGGTACGCCTCGTTCTGGCCTTTCGTCGCGGCTTATCTCAATGCGCGCTTTGGCAAGAAGTGGAGCCTCTCTCCAGAGCAGTCTCTATCTCTGCACGGTGGAAACTGGGCGGTGCCCCGGCAGTTGCTGGTTCGGGCTCCTAGGGGAGGGAACAAGGTCGTACCTCTCCCGCACGGCACATCATTTCTTGCCATGCGGGCAGCACTACCCGCTCGCGCCGACAGCGTCGAGAAAGATAGCTTGAGGATCTTTTCCCTGGAATCGGCGCTTGTCGAGTGCTCTCCGCAGTACTTCTCCAGCCACCCGACCGATGCGCGCACAGCGCTGACTCTTGTCCACGACGTTTCTGGGCTGCTTGCGAGGCTGCTGGAGGGAGGCCACAGCCGGATCGCCGGACGATTGGCCGGAGCTTTCCGCAATGGCGGCCGCAACCGGCTGGCGGACGAGATCGTCAAGACCATGGCCGCGGCTGGCTATGATGTTCGAGAATCGGATCCCTTCCAGGATCGGCCGTCGCTGGCTTTGCCCTCACGCGAGACATCGCCCGTTGCGAATCGCATCAGGCTGCTATGGGACAAAATGCGGGCGGCCGTTTCCCGGCGCTTCCCAACCGCACCGGGATTTCCCCGTGATGCAGGTGCCTACCTGAAAGGGGTTGAAGACGCCTACGTGGCCGATGCATACCACTCTCTTTCGATTGAGGGATATCGCGTCTCACTGGAGCTGATCGAGCGCGTGCGGAGCGGAAATTGGAATCCGGAAGTGCATGAGCACGACAGCGAGCAGACAAACGCGATGGCGGCTCGCGGCTACTGGCAGTCTTTCCAGGTGGTCAAGAAGAGCATTGGTCGCGTGATGGGCGGTGAGAATCCCGGCACAGTTGCAGAGGAGGATCATCGCGAGTGGTACCGGGAGATGTTCGCCCCAAGTGTCGCCGCCGGCATCCTGAAGCCCACCGATCTCGCGGGCTATCGTGGCGGGCAGGTTTACATCCGGCAATCGATGCACGTTCCCCCCAGCCGTGATGCAGTGAGAGACGCGATGCCGGCCTTCTTCGATCTGCTGACCCAGGAGACCGACCCGGCGGTTCGCGTTGTGCTCGGGCATTTCGTATTCGCCTATATCCATCCCTACATGGACGGCAACGGGCGCATGGCGAGATTCCTGATGAACCTGATGATGGCAGCGAGCGGCTACCCGTGGGTGGTGATTCCCCTGGCCGAGCGCGAAACCTACATGGCGGCCCTCGAAAGAGCGAGCGTCGACGAGGATATTGTGCCGTTTGCGAATCTGCTTGCAAGTCTTGTGGAAAAACGCCTGGCGGGAGGTCCGCTTCCCGTCGTGCCTGAGAACTCAAGCTAGCTGGTCGGGGCGACGCTGCTGGGCCAGCTTGTTGCATAAACGCAGGCGGAGGTCGTGCTGAGCGAGCCCGCGGCGGATCGGCAGCAGTTGCGCCGTACGCTGATATGCCTGCCGGAAGATGCGCTGGCGGTTACAACGGGGCTAGGCGACCTTCTCGGCCCTTCCAGCCGGCTGTACTGTACGCAAGACAAATGCCCCCGACGGCGCGCATCAGGTGGCCCCGGTGCATCTGCAGTCGGTCTCCCGGTGCATCTGCGCCCCGCTCTCCCGCCTTGTTGGCATGGGCCCTGACTCAGAGCAGATCAAGATTCAGTGCATGGTGTTGCTCTCCCTCGTCACCTTCCCATGGCGAAACCAGGAGGTCTTGGTAGGCTGAGTCATCTGACCATATCCCGTCAGATGCCGTCATTGCGGCATCGCCGGGCGCGGCGCAGAGCGAGCGGCGGAGCAGGGAAGCAGTGGTAGTTCGCGCTCGATTGGCGGTCGAATCATCGGCTCTTTGTTTGGTCACTGTATTGCAGTAACGATGATCATGAAGAACGAAGAGTTGGAAGGAACCGAAGTCTTCTGGCATTTGTGGCCCTGCTGTGACATGGTGCAGGACAAGTGGGTGCAAGTGGGCATGGAAGTTGAACTGGACGGCTCGCACTCCTCCGATCCCAATCACATCGCCCCAGGCTGCTGCCAGTGCCGCCAGCTCTCCGGCGAGCTAGAGAGGTTTGCTGCCAGCGTCGCGCGACGATCTTTGAGCGGCATGGAGAACCGGTTGTGCTGCACGGTGGATGTGCCCCGCACCGCAGTAGTAACCTCGCCACGCCTGGGGGAGCGATGGTATGTCCCCGTAACCATCACGTTGAAGAGCCGAGAAAGAGAGCGGCCCGAAGATGTCGACATGACGCGGGCGCTGGCACAGATCAAGCGGACCCTGCTTGAGAGAGGCTTCCTTGAGCGCTAGCAGGCCGTAACGCATCGGGGGCTATCCTGGTATCGTTTGCCTGGATGCACAAAACCGCGTGGCCTATGAGCCGCGCGGCTCCACAACAGCCTTCCGTAACCTTCGTGAACAATGCACGTCCCGAGCCTTGCGCGTTAACTTGCTTCAATACGGATGCGGAACGAGGCCTGCGGTTTGTTCTCGTCGAGATCACGGAAGAAGAAGTGGGGTTTTCCGGAGCAGTGCGAGATCTGTTCGATGACGTTGCTGACGAACGCATCGTGTCCGCACTTGAAGCTGGACAGCTCAATGGGGACAAGGTTCTTATACGCAGAGGAAATTCTTTAGACTGCACTGCAACTAGCTGCTTGGCCGAGCCGGTCTCGCATACTCGTAGGCCAGCAATGCGCATCGAATGCCTCGGCAACAGTTACTTTGCGGCCCAACAGTTTCTCAATGTCGACCGGGGTCAACCTGCTGACTGCCCGGTCCGCGCACCTGTCATCACTGCATCGCTGCTGCAGACGGAGAAGCTCTCTCCGCGCGACTGAAGCTGCTCAATATTGCTGCGCGAACGCGAGCAGTGGATGCAAACCGAGAGGTGTTGGCTGCTCTCGCACGTGCGCACCCAGCGCGTAACAAATCTGTGTGGAACGCCTGGCAGGGATTGCTCGCCTGGAATGGCGAGCGTGGACTTGCAGTCCGGACATATCTCACACACTGGAGGCATCGATCCCCATGCCTCCATGTTCCCGCATCGACATCGGTAATAAGGCACGCTCATGGCAACCTCCTGTATTGCATGATTCGAAAAGCATCAGCTGGGCGTTGATTGTTCACCGACCTGCGATCTCAGGCCGCTTCAGCGCGGTAAAGACTTGCAGACGCAGCTGACTTTTGAGCCGATCGATGTGCCGGGCGCCGACCGCTGTCCAAAAGCGCAAGGAAAGACTGAGAGATTCTCCAGACACTCCGACCAGCAGAGCTTGAGGTGCGGGTGCCGGCAGAACGTCCGCATGCTTCCCGGCAGCCTCAAGAAGCAACTCAATCAACTTTCGCGGATTGCGTCCCTCGACGGCTATGGCTAAACGAACGTCATCGTCGCTTACCGAGGGGGTGCCAGACTGGCCCTCCGGGCTGCGTGACTCAAGGGAGAGCAACAGCAGCAATGGTGCGTAGGGCAGGTTGGTGAGTTCTTCCGGTTTTGCCAGAAGCTCACGAGGATGTCTCTCCAATGGGCCATGCTCGAAGAACCCCTGCAGTGTCGGTTCAAGCTCACCAGCGTTCACTTTTGCTCCTTTCCCCGGGGTCGCACTCCATGCTAGTTACCGCGGGCGGCAATCTTCTTTCCGTCGCAGTAGTCCGCCGCATTTGCAAGGGCTCCCGAGAGTCCGTCGCAGCTTGCGCGTGAGAGAGGCTTTCCCGCGGGAAAGTTGCGACTTCATGGCCGACTCGGAGATGCCGAGCTTCCCCGCGGCCTCCTTGACGCTCATCTCATTCTGATGACGGAGCTGCAGAGCCTGGCGCTGAAGGTGCGGGAGACTCCCTGCGATCTGGCGCACAAGGTCACACAGTTGGTTCTTCTCCACCGTCTGATCCTGGGTCGGCCTGGGATCGGCGACCAGCTGCGCGTATGTGGAATCGTCCTCTTCGGAGCACTGATCTAGTGAGACTAGCAGATAGCGAGGACGACGCCGTATCTGCGTGCGCACCGAGTTCAGCAGAATCGCGGTAAGCCAGGACGACATCCGGGCGCGACCCTCGAATTGATCGACGTGCTTAAACGCCAGCATGACTGCGTCCTGCACCGCGTCCTCAGCATCCTCGCGATTGCGGAGACAGCGCCTCGCCAGCTGGCAGAGGCGTGGGACATTGCGTGCGACAACTTCCTCGAACTCTGCGCGACGCTCAGCCTTTTCTAGGCAGGGGTGTGGAGGGCAGCAACCCTCCGGCGGTGGCATCACGGAATCGGCGCCGATAAACACTGGACTATGCATTCTTCGCTCTCCCTCTGCGATGAATCTGCGACTGCCGCTCCAGGGCGATCTGTGACCACAAGACGTCTCGCGGCATTCCATCTACATCGACGAGGCCTGTGGAGTCAGGTTGACCCCCTTGCCGCAGAAGCCGGCTTTACTCCTGTTCACGACAACCTCAAAGTGTCGCCGAAGCGTTGGGGGGCCGCATGAACTCAGGTAAAAGACATGCACGTGAGTGCCCTCTTCCACATACCCGATGCTGAACAGCGAGACCTCTATGTCGATCGGCGTACTCGGATTCCGCCATACGATGTCCATAACCACCCACTTCTGCCACAACTGCGGAAACGCGTCCTGCCCGCCTTCATGTGGCGCATTGTCGGACCATTCGCAAAGCGCGGACAACCCTACATCGAGTCCCCACGCCCACTATAAGGAGACGCCTGGCAACCTCTTTTGAGCCGTCGATGCGCTTCCATCCAATACACGCTCTGGGTTAGGAGAGGGCAGAGCAGCCAGAACGCCTGTGGCCGAGGCGGACGGCATTGGTGACGGCTCATTCCGTGCCGCTGCGCTCTGCCCGAATAAGGTCGTTCTGCCGACGGAAGGGCGGGTTCAGCTGGCAGGGACTTCCTCTAGACAGCCGCCAACCAACTGAAAATCAAAGAAAGGGAGCGCGGACGATTTAGGCAGCCTACGTGCATCGATGCTAGTTGCAAGACAGTAACTGGATTGCAAGGAGTGAATCAAGATGAAGCGGATTGTTGTTGTTCTTAGTGTGATGTTGGCTTTGGGCTCGCTCTGCCTCGCCCAGAGTCACGACCCCAACGCTCACAATGTTGCCAGCATTGACTCGGCGATCGAGGTGGCGAGGGCTGACATGAGTGCAGAAAGGCGCGCAACGATCAGCGCGTGGATGGAGTTCAGTGACAGGCATGGCGCGGCATTCTGGCCGGTCTACCGGAAGTACGAGTACGAACGGTCCGCCTTGGACGACCTACGCGTGGTCGTCATAAAGGAGTACGCCGAAAAGTACATGACTATGACCGATGCCGATGCCAAGGCGATTTCAGAGCGAATGTTCGAGTACGACTCTCGCGAAATCGAATTGAAGAGGAAGTATTTCAAGGAATTTGACAAGGTGCTGCCAACGATCACAGTGGCGAAGTTCTTCCAGTTGGAGCATCGCATCGACTTACTAATGGGTTTGAAAGTCGAGTCGTGTCTTCCGTCGATCCCTCAACCCCAGAACCCCGAACCCTAGGAACAGCGCGTAAGGATTGTGCGCGACGCAGAACTCCCATGAATGAAGGCTGCTCGGCAGGACCGAGTTAAGGCGACTATTCGCATGTGTTCCGCCGTGCGATGGGTTTTGCTTGCCGTTTTGCTTTTCGTGCTAAAATTCGCGCGGAGCTGAAGAGCAGGTAATTGCGTTTCACCAGCTCCAGAGTGCGGCGTGGGGTTTGCGAGATGCGAGCCGGGTTTTACCCCGGGGCATTTGCCTGGCAGCTCGACTCAGCCGAGTCAACGTCCAAGTGCTGAAAAGAATATCCGCTTCTCCCACCTGACGACGAAGGTCGCCTTATGCGCGTACCATTCCGGACGGTAAAGATACTGGGTCGCCGCCTTTTGAGGCTGGTTCTGATCGTGCTTGTTGCGGGCTGCGGCTGGCAAAGGGCACGGGCAGAAGTGGCCGTGCCCGGAGATCAGCGGATTATCCATGAATCGTGGACATTCAAGGATGGCGCGCCGGATGCAGTGTGGGCCCTGGCGCAGACGACTGACGGTTACCTCTGGTTGGGAACTGCATCCGGGCTATATCGTTTCGATGGCATCCGCTTCGAGCTTTTCCGCTCGCCCTTTGGCGATCAACTCCTGACCAACAACATTGCCTGGTTGTTTGCCCCTCCAACCGGCGGACTTTGGGTTGGCAACGTTACCGGAGGCGTCAGCTTTGTAAAGAACGGGAGAGTCAAGAACTTTCCCGAGGTCCCAGGAACGGTTTACAGCTTTGCCCAGGATCCACACGGCATCGTATGGGCTGCCACCGACGGCGGTCTGTGGCGATTCGAGGGCATGACATGGCAGCACGCTGGCACTGAGTGGAATGCGCCGCAGAAACCAGTCTCACAGGTGGGGTTCGATCGCGCGGGAATACTTTGGGTTTTGACAGAGTCCCGCGACTTCAAGGTTGCAAAGCAACTGTATTTTCTTCCGGCGGAGGGCAGGCAGTTTCGGGAAGCCGCAGACAACCTATTGGTTCAAGGCTTTACCCTGGACGCCGATAACAGGGTTTTGACGACCCCTGAGAAAAGCCCGCAAGCGCCTGGCTCCGGTGTCGAGTTGGGAAGTTCACTTCCTGCTTATCCAGTCCTCAAGAAGAACTCTGAGCAAATCCTCGACCGTGCTGGGGGCATTTGGTTCCTTTCGATAGATCCTCTCATCTTCCGTCATGCTGCAGGCGACGCGCTGGCAGATATTGTGAGCAAGGCTTCACCCGGCAATTCTCAGGTCTACGACATCAATTCATACCGATACGCGAGGCTAGTCGATCGCGAGGGCAGTATATGGATTGGTGATCCCACGGGCGTCCACAGATTCACCTATAGCCCTCTAAACCAACCGCAGTTTCCCAAACCGGTGGGGTCGAGATTCACGGTCGCGCCTGATGACGGCGGCGTGGTGTGGATAAACGCAGGAGATGGAACTGGATCATCCGCCCTTTACCGCGTGGCAGACGGGAAAGTTGAACTTAAGGGTGCGCTGGGGGGATTGACGAATCTCGCGTACCGGGCACCGGATCGGACGTTTTGGTTCGGAGGCGAAGGTGGCCTGTGGCACATGGTCAATGGGAGCCTTACTAAGGTTGAGCTCCCGAAAGAGATGGACAAGGCGTGGAACCTGGCAACAGTGACACAGGATCGGGCTGGGGGCCTGTGGGTGGCACTCGGTCGCTATGGGCTTTATAGGCTCAAGGATGGCGTTTGGACAAAATTTGGGGGAAGGAGTGACTTTCCATCTACGGGTGCTGTAATCGCGTTTGCGGATTCCCTCGGCCGCACCTGGTTTACCTGCCCGAAGAGCGTATTGGCTGTGCTGGACGGCGATCGGATACAGACGTTCAGTGCAAATGATGGCCTGCATGTAGGCAGATTGATGGCCGTCGCTGGAAGAGGAGAGGAAATCTGGGTTGGCGGCGAATTCGGTTTGCAGCAGCTCTCTCACGGACAATTCCGTGCCATCCACGCCATCGATAATGAATCGCTGCGCGGAATCTCCGGAATCATCGAGACAGCCAATGGGGACCTTTGGCTGAATGGCTTCGGGGGAATTGTTCATCTCCGCCGGACAGAAATCCTGGAAGCACTGAAAAACCCCGCCTATCGAGTCAGCTGTGAACGTTTTGACAGGCGAGCAGGACTTCCGGGGCTTCCATCCCCAGCGCTGCCCACCGCTGTTGAAGGCACGGATGGGCGCCTATGGTTCACCGTGAACAACGGCGTTGTGTGGCTCGATCCCAATCGAGCTTCCAATGGACTCTCCCCGCCCCCGTTGACGATTCAATCCGTCTCTGCCGATGATAAGGGCTATGCACTGGAGCAGCCGCTGAGATTTCCGGCGCGTACCTCCAACATACAGATCAGCTATGCTGCCGTAAGTCTTTTGAATCCAGAGGCGATTCGTTATCGCTACAAGATGCGAGGCGACTGGCACGAAGTCGGAAACTCCACCTCTGTCAACTACCGAAACCTTCCTCCTGGTTCGTACCACTTCGTGGTGAATTCCAGCGACACCAACGGGGCGTGGTCAGATAATACTGCACTCATTGACTTCACTATCTTGCCAGCCTTCTATCAGACAGGGTGGTTCCGCGCTCTGTGCGTGGCCGCTTTCCTCGCCTTGTTGTGGGCGGTTTATTTTGTGCGGGTCCGGCAGTTGCGTCGTCAGTTCGACCTGACGCTGGATGCGCGCGTCGGCGAGCGCGAACGGATCGCGCGTGAGCTTCACGACACACTTCTGCAAAGCGCCCATGGTGTGCTGCTCCGCTTCCAAACCGTCTCCCAGTTGTTGCCACTGCGCCCGGTGGAAGCGAAGGAGAAGCTGGACAGCGTAATCGAGCAGACCGCGGAGTTCATTACCGAAGCTCGCGATCAGGTGCAGGGATTGCGCGCCTCCACGCTCCAAAGCAACGACCTCGCGCTGGCCATAAGCACGCTCGGAGAAGAACTCGAAACCGACTCAACTGACCACCGGCCATCATTCCGTGTGGCGGTCGAGGGGGAGGCGCGGAATCTGCATCCCATCCTTCGCGATGAGATCTATAAGATCGCTGCCGAGGCGCTCCGGAACGCTTTTCGGCACGCCCAGGCACTGCGGATCGAGGTTGAAATCCGCTATGACAACGAGCAGTTCCGATTGCGCGTGCGCGACGATGGGAAGGGCATCGATCCGGCGGTTGTCTCGGGCGAGGGTCGTGAAGGGCACTTTGGCTTGCATGGTATGCGGGAGCGCGCCACGCTGATTGGCGGCAAATTGACAGTGTGGAGCGCAGTCAATGAAGGTAGCGAGGTGGAGTTACGCGTTCCTGGCAGCACCGCCTATCCGACGGGGAAAGGTTCTTGGTTTTCAAGAAAGTTTGATCGGATGAAGGCTTAAAGAGAGTAGGATATCGCTCATGAGCGGCGACAGCTCGCGAATCCGGATTCTCGTGGTCGATGATCATCCAGTCGTACGCGAAGGGATTGCCGGCTTGGTTGGCGTGCAGTTGGACATGATCGTAGTAGCTGAAGCATCCAACGGTCGTGAAGCTATCCAACAGTTCCGGGCGCACCATCCGGACGTTACGCTGATGGATTTGCAGATGCCGGAGATGAATGGCCTTGACGCGCTCATTGCGATTCGCAATGAGTTTCACGATGCAAGGGTTATCGTGCTCACCACCTACACGGGTGATGTGCAAATTTTCCGCGCGCTCAAGGCCGGTGCGCATGCCTACCTGCTCAAGAATGCGATGCATAAGGAATTGCTGGAGACTATCCGAGCGGTGCATGCCGGCAAGAAGGCGCTTTCTGCGGAGGCCTCCTACCAACTGGCCGAGCATGCGACGGATGACTCCCTGACTCCAGCAGAAGTTGCCGTGTTGCGACTGATTGCTGCCGGGAATGCGAACAAGCAGATTGCGGACCAGCTCTCAATTACCGAGGAAACCGTTAAGAGTCGAGTCAAGTGCATCCTTTCCAAGTTGGGCGCCAACGATCGAACCCACGCCGCAATGATCGGCCTCAAGAGAGGAATCATCGAGCTGTAAATTTCAACGAGCCTGCCTCCTCACCGACAACGCATGTGAAAAGACTCGAAAGAGTGACGATCATAACCCTTCTTGGGGTTTCGATTTGCTCCCGCAATATCGGACTCTAAACGCCGGAAGGGTGCGCCAGTGCGACGCTTATATTCAACATTCGCTGGCGGTTGGCCTGGCCTAGGTTTGCTTCTCCTACGCCTGGTTGCCGGCTCGGCACTGGTTGTGCGCGCGGGCTTGACGCTGGCGGGCGGCGCGCCCATGACCAGCACCGTAACGGCCGTGTTTCTGGCGGGCTCCGGAATTCTCCTAATCCCCGGGCTTTGGACGCCCATCGCAGGAACCCTGGTCGCTATGATCGAGCTGTGGCTGCTTCGGGCGCTTGCTCAGGACCCTATGGTTTCCCTCTTGCTGGGGACCATTGGTAGCGCTCTCGCAATGTTAGGACCGGGTGTGTGGTCCATCGATGCTCGCCTGTTCGGCTGGAAGCGCGTGGAACCACCGCCGCGCCATAATTCTGCAAAGCCTGGTTAAGACACCCGCCCAACAACCAAATTTCTTGGCTCAAAAGAAGGTTGCTATCCGCCTCGCAAGAGTCTGCGATATACCACGAGTTGGGGTCGCCGCAAAAGCAGCTTGTTGAAACAATGCTCGCACAACCAGAGGCCGAGGGGGGAGAAGCCATGGCGCAAGCAACGTTTGCATTGACAAATCTAGGCCAACTAACAGAGGCAGGTCTTCCCACAGTGGGCGGGCTTGAAGACATGCCTCAGTATCTGGGATCAGAGCTCAGCGCTGAGTGCTGCTTCGAAGGAATCATCGGCAAAAGCCGGGCCATTCAGGAAGTGCTGAAGCAAGTCTCCATAGTCGCGCCTACGGCTTCCACCGTGCTGATTTACGGAGAGACAGGCACGGGAAAGGAGTTGATTGCACGCGCCATTCACAACCTCAGTTCCCGGCGCATGCGCACCTTCGTGCGCATGAACTGTGCCGCTATTCCCTCGGGACTGTTAGAGAGCGAACTGTTTGGTCACGAAAAGGGAGCCTTCACAGGCGCCCTGATGCAAAGAAAGGGCAGATTCGAACTCGCCGACGGGGGTTCGCTATTTCTGGATGAGATCGGGGACATCAGTCTGGAACTGCAGCCGAAATTATTGCGGGTGGTGCAGGAGCGGGAATTCGAACGCCTGGGAAGCGCCAGGACCATAGGCGTCGACGTGCGGATGATTGCGGCCACACATCGCGATTTGCCGGCAATGGTCCGCAATAATCAGTTCCGGGAGGACCTTTTTTATAGGCTGAATGTCTTTCCAATCAGAGTCCCGTCGCTCCGCGACAGGCGCGAAGATATTCCGTTCCTAGTCCGCTCCTTTGTGGCGCGCCTCTCGCGCCGCATGCACAAAAGTATCCGGTCTATTCCGGAGGCGGCGATGAGCGCTTTGGAGAGCGCCGATTGGCCGGGCAACGTCCGGGAGTTGGAGAACTTCATTGAGCGCTGTGTGATCCTTACGGAATCCGACAAATTGAAGGTGCCAGTCGCAGAGATCAGGGGATTGCCGTGCCGGATTGCTGTTGCAGTTCCGGTGTCGTACCAGCAAGCCGAGCGGAAGGTAATCATCGATGCTTTGAAATGTACGAATGGAAGAGTGTCGGGCAAACGCGGAGCGGCGGAGCGCCTCGGGCTTAAGAGAACCACACTCCTACACAAGATGAGCAAGTTGAATATTACACGCATGGATTATGCAGCTTGCCAACAGGTAGATTAGCCAACTCCAGAAGCGCCATTTCTTGGCTCGATAGGAGTCTTCGATCTCCCCGGATGAGTTTGTGATTCGCCCCGACTTGGGGTCGTCGGCAAAAACAGTCGGCAGGACAATAGTTTCGTTGCTAGAGCAGCGGGCTCGGCATCGGAGATTCCAAACAACAGGTGCTTTATGTCGGCCACTACTCATGACTTATACGAACTGGCAGCTGCTTACGCAAAAGCAAGAGCTGCACACGCGAGCAAACCATCTGAATACTACGTTTGGATGGAAACTTCCTGCACTGCGCGCCTGCTGAAGACCAAACGGCTTTCGGGCCAGCATGTCAGGTTTCTAGAACGTTCCCCAGAGTACCCGATTCCCGTCAGTGCGTCAGAGCTAGATTCCTCAGCGAGAGGCTACGTGGAAATCAGACACTCGGATTCAACCGTGTTAGTTGGCTATTCACCAAACACCAGCATCTGGTACTTTGGCGAAAAGCTCAGAAAGCAGATACGGAAACTGTGGCCTACCTATTGCATTTCTGAAGAGAAGTAAGATGCAGGCCGGTAATGCTGCTTCCTCCTCCTGGCCTCCTCCATGCCCCCTCAAGGAAGCGCCCAGAAGACGATGGAGAGCTTTTCAGACATTATCCGCTTCAGGCTAGCAAGTAGAGCACAAGGTGTTGAACCCAAAAGAACGCTGGCAATGGTCGCTAGTGCCTAGCTGGTCGCTGGAGGCGTACGACAACGCACATGATTGGTGAGTCCTTGAGTCCAGCGTCGATTTCGGCATTCGCAGCCGTCGGTGGTTCACTTGTTGGTGCGCTGGGCTCAAGCGTAAGCACCTGGATTACACAGCAACACCAGAATCGACGAGACCTTCTTGCGAAGAATATATTTCACCGCGAGCAGTTGTATTCAGACTTTATCAGCCAAACTGCGCAAGCCACGGCGCATGCGATGCAGAACACATTTCAGGATCCCAGCAAGCTCATAGCGAGTTATGCTCTGCTAAGTCGGATTCGCTTGAGTTCATCCGTGCATGTCGTCGAAAGCGCTGAGCGGGTCATAAACACCATTCTCGACACCTATTCGCAGCCTAACCTCACCCCAGAGGAGTTTCAGGCATGGGCCGGCAAGCGAAACGACCCGCTACGCGAGTTTGGCGAGATTTGTCGTCGTGAGCTTGAATCCTTGGCGAATGGTTTGTAGCGCTCTCCGCTTGGGCATGGAAGAACCGGAGGATAGCCACTTCGCCGACGACTCAATTCAGAGACCGGGTACTCCACCTATGCGCGGCGTAAGAACATAACCCGATCACTGCAAGCCCCGCCAGGAATGTTCCTGCTCTGGAAGCATAGGTAGCCGCGCGGTTCAGGTCATGGCTGAGGAGATAGCCGAGTCCCGCGTACGCGACTGAATAGAGGGCCGCGCCAGCAGTTTCAAGCGCCAGGAAACGGAGGCGGCTGGTGCGGGATGCTCCAGCCATGGGAGGCACTACGGCATCCAGTCCTGGGACAAACTTGCAAAGCAGGAGCAGCGGTGGCCCATACCGAGCAAAGGTCTCCTTCGCTCGGCGATCATGGACGTCAGGGTTTCGCGTAAGACTGTGAATGAAGTGCAAGGCCTTGTCGCCATGCCGCCGGCCCGCCTCGTACCAGGCCCAGTCGGCCAGCACACAGGCAAGAATAGCCAGAAACAGCGTCGGCGCGACATTCAAATTCCTGTTCCTCGCGAGCGCGCCGGCGGCCAGTAGAAACAGAGGTCCTGGTATGGGGAAGCCGATCTGGTGCGCAAACAAAGCTGCGAACAGGACTGAGTAGCCATGCTTCAAGATGAATTGACCGATCGCGTTCATGAGTTCATATCGCCTTGACGAACGCTACGGCAAATCAACAGCAGCGCCCTCTGCAGCACAAATCCGATGAGTAAGCCCGCCCACAGCAAGGCTCCAAGACTCAAGGAAAACCACCCCGCGCCCAGCGGGTTGGACGCCTCGTCCGAGCGGCAGGTGCCTCCGCTGCGTGGTTCCATTCGGTGCTCGTTTGCTCCGCCCGCCAACACTGCGGCCGGAGTTGTGCTCCAAGAACTGCTGACCAAGTGCATCGTTATGCGCCTCCAATTTTCATACCTGTCTGGCGGAGCGACAGTTCTCGCAGCCGCAGCGGGTCTTTCAAATCGAATTCAGTTGTGCTCAGAAGCTCCCGAGAGTCAGCCGGAATCTTGCTCGCCCGGCCTCGTCAAAGCTCAACTGAAGACCGGTTGCGCCGACCTGAGTGGGGAAGAACACCCCGACTGAAGTGCTTTGATGTGTAGCCCAGGCTTGCGAGCCCATGTCGAACCTGCCGGCCTCGTACCAAACCGCGAAGCCGGGATGCGCGGAGACATGAGAGATTGGCCGCCCGTAAAAGAGGAGCCCAGAGCCAGCTGTGGCGAGAGAGTCTGCATGAAACTCCTGGTAGCGAAATGCCGCCATATCGACTTGGTCTCCAGCCGTGAACTGGTCAAAGTAGCCGAGCTTTCGGCCGAAACTCGTGGCTGCGTGATTCATCGCAAACACGGTAATTCTGCCGCTGATCGGCTGGAAGGTACTGAAGTCATTCTGGAAGAACGGGTATTGCTGGTTCTGCCGGACGACGTATCCGGCAGAGCCCTCAGACCTGGTCCCGCGGGTTGGCAAGCCGCCGGAATCCTGGGTGTTGACGATCCAGCGAGCCTCCGGGATTGTGAATCGTCCGCTTGGCGAGGCCACACCATCGACGACCACCGTGCGGCTGAAGGAGTCGTAGCCAGCCTGTGCACCAAGCCGGAGTTGCGCAAAGCGCCATGTACCGAGACCGAAGTACAGAGCGCCGCCGAAGCGGCCCCGCGTATCATCTTGCCGGCTCGAAGCCGAGTAGCTGTTGAAGTGTGTCCGGCCGGCGAACAACTGGGGAGCAACGAAGAACTGGCTGCCCCCGAACGGCTTGAAGACTTCGCCCTGGAATCCCGGGTCATAGCCGAGGCTATACGTGGCGAGCAGGCGTGCCTTGTAAGCGTCCTTCGGAACCGTGATCGTCGATAGCTTCAGTCCGAACCGGGTTGGTTCGCCGGCAGAAACGGCATACAGAGCTGAGACGCGAACGAGCACCTGGTCATTCGGCCGCTCAGCGAACCTGACCTTGTAGCCGCCTTCCCCGGCTTCCCCCTGCTGCCATTCGTACGATGCGCCGGGAACCGTCGTGGCGGCAACCATTCCTGAAAGGTCCTTTTCAAGCTCATGCTCCGGCACAACTTTGTTTGCAAACTTGTGCTCGAGCTCAGCCTGTGCATTCTTCTGGAATGATGCGCTCGGGCTGGAGACTGCGAGCACCCGGCCACGCCGCTCGGAAGGATGCATCCGTTCGCGGCGCTTCGCGAGATACGCATCCCACTCTTCAGGTGATAGCTCGAAGGGTGCCAGGTCGGCGGCATGTGCCTGTGCGGCCCGGTAGCCTGCCTCGATGATCGCTTTCCATTGCGCATAGTCAGCCGCAGAGAAATGTGAAGTATCCACCGAAATGACAAGGTCTGCCTTTGCCAGGGAGCGCTCCTCGTTCTTCGCGATCGCTAGCGAGATGGTTTGCCGCAGTACACTCGAAAGCGATTTGAACTGCTCCGGTCTAGGCTTGGGCGTTTCAAGAGCAATCGCGATTACGGTGTGCGCTTCCATCTTGCGGACCGCGTCAACAGGGATGCTCTCAAGAACGCCTCCATCCACGAGCACCATCCGGTCGAGCTTTACGGGTGTGAATACCCCTGGCAAAGACATGGTCGCGCGCATGGCAACGGGCAGAGAGCCCTTGTCGAGCACCACCGCCTCACCGCTGACAAGGTCTGTGGCAACACAGCGAAACGGCGTAGGCAGTTCGTTGAAGTCGGAAACCCCAGAGTAAGCCAACGTCAGGCGGCTTAGCAGCAATGAGAGCGCTTCGCCGGAGTTGAGGCCCGACGGCAGTGAGAAGCCTTTACCGAATCTCAGTGTCATCTTGCCGAACGTCCTGCTCCATTTCTGTTTGTCAACGACAGGTTGGTCGGCAAATGGCGTGCTGGGGTTGAGCAGTGCGTCCCAGTCCGCCTGCTCTACGACAGCCGTGATTTGTGCTGAGTCCATGCCGGAGGCATACAGGCCGCCGACGAGGCCCCCCATGCTTGTTCCACCGATCCTGTCGATCGGAATGTGATGTTCTTCGAAGTAGCGAATGACCCCGATGTGGGCGAGTCCCAGCGCGCTGCCTCCGCTGAGCGCAACGCCGACCTTTGGCCGTTCTGCGCCATCAGATGCATCCGTGGAAGCCGTCGCCGGCATCAGCGGACCTGCGACAAAACAGAACGTTAGAACCAGAAATAGGACTCGCATTGGCACTCCTTAACAGCTTTCATTGGTGCGCTATTGCAGCTGGCCGGCCACTTTCTTGAGTTCTGCAATTGCAAGCTCGTATGCAAGCTGCGCCTGCAGTTCATCCGCTTCGGCCTTGGCCGTGGCGGAAACCGCGTTGGCGTGCTGCGACTCCAAAGCGACTCCTGCCTCTATCTGATTCTCACTGAGTCGCTCTCCTTCATGGCGCAATGCAACCGACTGCTGAGCCACCTGCACCATTGCCTTCGAGCGTTCGACTTTGCGATACGCCTTCCCGATTTCAACAGCAACACCGCTCTGCAGGCGTAGGAGGTTTTCTCTTGCCTGCTTGAGCTGGGCCTCGCGCTGATCCACCACTCCGCGACGTTTTCCGCCATCGAAGATTCGCCAGTTCAGCTGCACTCCGTAGGTTTCGTTGTTATGAGCGACAAACGGGACGCCATTCTGGTAGGTGTGGCGAACGAAGGCACCGGCATCGGGCAGGTATTCGTACCGCGCGGCTTCAACAGCAGCATGAGCCTTGGTGACCTGCTCTTTTGCTCCCAGTATTTCCGGGTTGCCGGCGAGCGCCTGCTGCACGTACTCCTCCTGGGGGCGTACCTCGACGTTGAACTCGCCGATCTCCGCCAGTTGCAGCTCCGAGTTCAACGGCAGCCCCAAAAGGTCGTTCATCTCCGCGGTGAGGTCGGCAATCTGATTCTCCTCGGTCAGCAACTCCTGCTTCGACGAGAGCAGCGTTGTCCGTGCCTCGATGGCCGCGACATCGAGAGCTGTGCCGTTGTGAATCGCGTCCTCGTTTTCCTTGAGCTTTTGCGAGTCCGCGTCGCAGGAAGCAAGCAGCGCCTTCCTCTGTTGGCGGGCAATCAGCAGTCCGTAGTAGAGCTGATGTACCGCCAGAGTCACGTCATCTTCGGCCTTGTGCAACTCATCTCGGGTTATTCGCGAGTCGGCCGAGGCGACCCGCACACCAGCGCGGATCTTGAATAGTTGGGTAATCGGCTGAGCAAGGGTCGTGTTAGCCAGCAGAACTGCGTTCGATCCCTGATCCAGCGCAGTGCTTTGCTGGGGGAAGGGGCCCAATCCAGGGACCGTCCCGAGGGATCCCCGCGGAATTGTGACGGCCTCTTTGTTACCGATGCCAAACGCCGTAGTGTCATTGGTTAGCTGCGGGTAGAGGTCGCTCTTCGCGGAGACAACCTTCCCGTCGCTCTCCTTTGTCTTCGCTCGCGCGATCTTCAAGGCTCGGTTCTGCTTAATCGCAAGTTCCACCGCCTGCTGCAGTGTGAGCCTCATCTCCGGAGCAGTCGCCGCAATAGCGGGCGTGCTCTCAGCCATGACTGCGGTCTGTTGTGCGCTGGCATGGGTAGAGGGCAGGGCGAGCATAGCTACCAGCACCAGCGCCGTGACTGCCTGGGTGTTCACGCTGCGTGTACGCGATTGCGCAAGTACAAACAGCACCGGAACCACCAGCAAGGTGAAGAACATTGAGAAGACCAGTCCGAAGGCAATTACGCTGGCCAGTGGGCTCCACAAGCTGGAGCCTGACAGGATCATCGGCGTCACCCCAACGGCGGCGGCCATCGTTGTAAGGAAGATGGGCCGCAGCCGACGCTCACCCGCCTCGGTTGCAGCCTGCTCGATGGAGTGGCCCTCCCGCATCTTCTCATGGATGTAATCGACGAGAACAATGCCGTTGCGAACCACAATGCCGCACAGGCTGATCAGTCCCATGAAGGCGGTGAAGCCGAAGGGATTGTGGGTCACCCAGAGCCCCAGGACGGCGCCGAACAGTGTCAGTGGGATGGAGGCCATCACCACCAGCGGGTCCGAGATGGTACGGAACTGCACCATCAGGATCAGGAAAATCACCGCCAGGCTGATGCCCAAGGCCCCGACCATCTGGGGAAACGTCTCATTCTGGTTGAACATCTCGCCGCCATAGTAGATGGAAAAGCCCGGAGGAAGAGGAATGCCTTTGATCTTCGCGGAGGTTGCGCTGATCAACTCCGAGGCGTAGTGACCATGTTTCGGGAAGGCCCGCACAGTGAGCGTGTACACGCCGTTGCGGCGGACAATGCGACTGGTCTGCCACTGCGGTTCAAGGGTTGCGAGCGAGCGCACGGGCATCCTAGCCGTGGTCATCTGCGACGGGACATAGGTATCTGCCACATCCTCAAAGCTGCTGCGGTGCGAGGGATCGAGCCGCAACTTGATGCTCACGGCGCGATTGCCCTCCCAGTACGTGCTCACCGGCATGCCGTCAAAGCCGCCGGCCAACACCTGAGACACATTGGCATTGGTCAACCCGGAGCGATTCGCCAGCTCCTCATTGACCCGTACGTCCACAAAGTAGGAATCGTTGTAGTAGTCGTTATGAACGAACTGAGCCGCAGGCTGCTCCCGCAGGATGTCTTCGATCTTCTGGCCAATGCCCTTGAGCTGCGCAACGTCATTGCCGGAGACGCGAATCTCAACCGGGGCCTCTTGCTGCGCGCCCTGCTGCAGCTCCTTCACAATGGAGCGCGCTTCCGGCGCCACACGTGCAAGATCGCTCCGCAATCTTGTCACTAGCGCCGGCGTCACCTTCGCCGACTTGCTCTGCACAATGAACTGCCCATAAGCGGCATCGGGCTGCTGCGGGTTCACGTTGTAATAGAAACGAGGCGCGCTCTGTCCGACAAAGCTTGAATAATGCAGCACGTCGGGGTCGGACGCCAGGTGGTGCTCGATCCGATGCATCACCTCGTCCGTTGCCTCGATACGGGTCCCCTGCGGCATCCAGACATCAATGACGCATTGGTTACGCTCAGCCGACGGGAAGAACTGCTGCGGCACAAATTGGAAAAGTGCCAGTCCCGCGGCAAATGCTGCCACGCCGAGCGCTATGGCAAGCGCCTTCCGCCGAATGAAGAAGACAATTGCCTTGTTGTAGATTGTCTGAAGTTGATCCAGCATATTGAACTTCTTCTTTGCCGTTGCTTCGCCAGGCTCATGCGAGTGCAGTCCCTGCTTGATGAAGAAGCGACAGAGCAGCGGCGTCAGCATGATCGCAACGATGAAAGATACCGATAACGCAATCGCAACTGTGATCGGTAGGGCGCAGATGAACTCGCCCGAAGAGCCCGAGATAATCAGCAACGGCAGGAAGGACGCAATGATGGTCAGGGTTGCCGTCAGGACTGGGACAAACATCTCCGAGGCACTGCGCCACGCGGCCTCCGATCTTGGGATCCCATGGTCCAACAACTCCACGTAGTTGTCGGCAATCACGATGGCGTCATCCACAACAATGCCCAGAACAACAATCAGCGCGGCGATGGAGACCTGATGAAGCTCCATGCCAAAGGTACTCATCATGCCGACCGTGGTGGAGATGGTCACAGGAATGGCTACCGCTGCAATCACGGCAACCCGCAATGGCAGCAGGATGATGGTTACGAGGATAACGGAGACAATGGCCAGGAGGAATTCGCGGCCCATGTCGTGCATGCGTTCGTCTACAGCGGTAGGCTGGTCTGCCACCAGGTCGAGCTTCAGGTCAGGCGGCAGTAGCGGGCGCAGGCGAGCCATCGCCGCCCCGACCTGCTCTCCGAGTTCGACGATGTTCCGGCCACGTTGCATTTCCACCGAGATCATGACGCTCGGTTCGCCATCAAAGCGGGTCAGGAAGCTGGGGTCTTCATACCGGCGCTCGACGTTGGCGAAATCACGAAGATAAACGGGCTGCCCGGTGCGCGAGACATCGACCAGCAGGTTGCGAACCTGATCGAGTTTGGTGAAAGACCCTGTTGTTCGCAGCGGCACTTTCGTCTTGTCCGCTTCCAAGTCTCCCGAGGGCTCAATAATGTTGCGTCCCTGCAACGCCTGTATCATTCGCGCCGGATCGGTCGAGTACTGGGCCAACCGTTCCATGCTCGTGCTAACCCAGATCTGCTCGCTCTGTTCACCGTAGGTGGCCACCTTGCCGACATCGCGGATCGATCTCAGTTCGTCTTGAATCCGATCCACGTGGTCGCGGAGTTCACGGTAGCCGTAACGTTGGCCGTGGACCGCAACCAGCATGGCCACCGTATCCCCGAAGTCTGAGTTGACGACTGGTCCCATCACCTCCTGCGGCAGAGAGCGATTCTTTGTCTCCGCCATTTCGTGGCGCAGCTTGGCCCAGAAAATGTCAGAATTTTTGACATGGTCTTCCAACTCGACATTGATTACGCAGACCCCTGGGCGACTGGTGGAATAGGTCTTCTCCTTCCGCACCTCAGGGAACTTCAGAATGTGCTCTTCCAGCGTGCGTGTGACCTGCTTCTCTACCTGCTCAGAAGTTGCGCCGGGATAGACAGCCAGGACCAGTCCGGTGCGAATCGTGATGTTGGGGTCCTCCATCCGGGGCATGTTCCAGAGGGCGTGCAGACCCACCGACACCAGAACGGAGGCAAGCAGCAGTGTGACCACCGGATACTTCAGGGGTGCTTGAATCGGTTTCATCTACTTGACCTCCGCTCCCGCCACCGCGAGGCTTGGTGCCTGTGTTTCAATGACCTCAGCCGCAAGACCGTCACGGAGCGACTGTTGCCCGCCGATTACAACCAGGTCGTCGGGATGCAGTCCGCCCTGGATCTCCACCTCCTGCCCGACCACGCGACCGACCTCGACGCGCTTCGAGAAGGCTCGCTTCTGCTCCGGGTAGTACACGAAGACCAGCGAGGCACCCTGCGGATCGTGGACGATTGCGCTGCCGGGAACGGTGAGGGCCTTCACCTGCCGGTCGCCCTGTACCTGTACCTCGGCGATCATGCCGACTCGAAGCTTATGGTCTGCATTCGGCACCTGAATACGGGTGGAATAGGTCCGGGTCGCCGGATCCGCGGAAACATTGATCACGCGGACACTTCCCGAAAAGTCTTGTCCTGGCATGGCTGGAATCTGCACCAGCGCACGCTGACCAACGCGAACCAGTCGGATGTCCGTCTCCGGGACACCCACCAAGACCTCCACTGGGTCGAGCGTGACAATCTGGAATGCCGGCACACCTGCGGAAGCGACGTTTCCGGGCTCGACAGCGCGTCGCGAGATGTATCCACTTACCGGCGCCAGCAGCGTCGTGTCCGACAGGTGCTTGCGCGCGGAATCCTCGCCGGCGATTGCCTGGTTGAGTTGCTCCTTCGCAGCGTCATACGCGGCCTGGAACTTGCGGAAATCATTTGCGGGAAGGCTCTTCGACTCGAAGAGCATCTTCATCCGTTTGTATTCATCCTCAGCGCGGTCAAGCGAGACCTTGGCGGCTGCAGCCTGGGCGGCGGCTCCGTGGACGGCGATCGTGTAGTCCGTCGGCTCCAGCGAAGCAAGCAGTTGCCCCTTGCGTACCGCGTCGCCCTCGTGCACCGCTACGCGGAGCACTCGGCCGCTCACAAGGAACGGCACATCGGACGGCGAGTCCGGGGAATTCACCGAACCGCTGACGGTTATCTCCTCAAAATGGTTCACGAGGGCGACAGAACGAACCTGAACGGGTGCGGGCTTCTCAGCCACAACAACTGGCTGACGATGGCTACATCCGGTCAGCGTGATAAGGAAACATGCAACAGCTATGTAAACGCGCAAGAGATTGACTCCTAGTCTGGTCTCGGGGAAACTCACGCGCTTGGAAGTGCACGGCTACAACCAAATCCGAAAGTAAGGCAAAATATTGATCCGGGTATGTTTAGCGGGCCAGGGGGTTGAAGGAGTCTGACCATATTTGGGCATTTGTCCGCGGGATGTCCATTTTCTTTGGCAGACTTGAGTGACGGTGGATGGGCGGTGTTTCCGCCTTCTCCATATAAATGCTCTGGATTCCGGTATTCGGGCATGATCGCGAAAGGTGGCAGGCAAAGTGCAGTCCTCTTCGAAGGAGATCACCGGCGAAATGCAGCAAGAAACCAGGTACCGTGCATTGCTCGATGTTTCGGGCGCCATCACCAATCAGCCGAACGTTCACGCGGTGTTGCAGAATATTCACCAGTTGATTTCCGCGGTTGTTCCTTGCAATGCCTCTGCTGTCCTTCTCTTAAGCCAGAACTGCCACGTCCGTCTTGTTGCATTTGAACGTGGCTCAGCAGGGCTTGAGGTAGTCCTGGGGACAGAGTTGCCGTACGACGGAACAGAGCTTGAGCGCGTTATTGAAGAACAGATTCCACTTTTTGTTCCCGACTTCAAGGCTGAACTTTCAAAGAATCTAGAATTGAGCAAGCCTGCTCAAGCGTCGGCATTGCGCGGCGTGCAGATGTTCCCTCTTTCGACCCCGCGAAGAAAGCTCGGCGTACTTTGTTTTAGTAATGAAAAGCAAGGGCCGTTCTCCGCGGAGGACACCGCGCTGATGAGTGCTGTTGCGGCGCACGCGGCTTCCGTCCTTGAAAGCGCAATCGCCTCCGACGCCGCCGAACTCTACCAGAAGCAAGTTCTCGAGGAGAGAGATCGCTGGAAGGTCCTGCTCGAAATCAACAATCTGGTGGTCTCGCACCTGGACATCACAGACAACTTCCGCGCCGCCTCGGCCGCCCTCCGCAAGTACTTCGCCAACGACTTCGCCGGAATCTGGGTTTTGGATAAGGATCAGACTCGCTTGGAGTGCGCAGTCATCGAGTCTCCCAAGAACAAGGGTCTGGTCGATATCTCCTTCCCGGAGCTCTCTGGGGAGCAGCTCAGCCGAATGCGTGCGCATAAGCCGGAGCTGTGGACCCGCGCAGATATGGACAGATTCGACCCGGCAATCACGCAATTACTTGCGTCCGAAGAAATTGAGTCGGTGGCAGTTTTGCCACTCGCAACGCTGAATCGTCCGCTGGGCGTCATCGCGCTGGGCAGCAAGAGGCCGGACCATTTTAAGAGCAGTGACTTGGACCTGCTCAGCCAGATCAGCACGCAGATTTCCCTGGCGCTGGACAATGCGCTGGCCTACGCGGAGCTAAACAAGTCGAAGGGCAGGCTCGAAGACGAGCGCCTTTACCTCGAGTCGGAAATCCGGGCGGAGTACAACTTTGAAGACATCGTCGGCAAGAGTGCCGCGCTTCGCCAAGTCCTCCGGCAGATTGAGATCGTTGCGCCCACCGACTCCACCGTATTGCTGCACGGGGAGACTGGAACAGGAAAAGAACTGATTGCACGCGCCATCCACAGCCTCAGCACGAGGAAGGCTCGGACGTTCGTGCGTCTGAACTGCGCCGCAATCCCTTCAGGACTGGTTGAGAGCGAGCTCTTTGGCCATGAAAAAGGAGCTTTCACGGGAGCTCTAATGCAGAAGAAGGGAAGATTTGAGATTGCCGACCATGGCACCTTATTCTTGGATGAGATTGGCGATATCCCTCTCGATCTGCAGCCGAAGTTGCTCCGCGCATTGCAGGAACGCGAATTCGAGCGGCTGGGCAGTTCCAGGACGATCCATGTCGATGTCCGGCTGATCGCCGCGACCCATCGCGATCTGCGCTCCATGATCCGCGAGAACCAGTTTCGCGAAGACCTTTTCTACCGTCTGAATGTATTCCCCATCGAGATTCCTCCACTGCGCAGCCGCAGGGAAGATATTCCGCTTCTGGTGCACTACTTCGT
>Ga0181525_10001057_pt1 | contig 23887 bp, 14 predicted proteins | sample PEATcosm2014_Bin_48_FD_121100 | JGI IMG/M metagenome (GOLD analysis project Ga0181525, IMG submission 121100) | Peatland microbial communities from MTU Mesocosm Facility, Houghton, MI, USA - PEATcosm2014_Bin06_10_metaG | ecosystem: Environmental > Terrestrial > Soil > Wetlands > Peat | place... | reverse complement strand
TAGCCTCGGCCAGCCGACGCCGGATGCCGGATGCCTCCTCCGCAGCCGCCAGCGCCTCCCCCCGCCGCCCGGCCTCGGCCAGGCGGTTACCCAGGTTGCTCAGCGAGCGGGCCAGGTCGGGCAGGTAGGCAGCGGGACTAGCCTCGGCCAGCTGACGGTAGATAGCCACGGCCTCCTCCTCGGCCGCCAGCGCCTCCCCCCGCCGCCCGGCCTCGGCCAGGCGGACGCCCAGATTGCTCAGCATCCGGGCGAGGTCGGCGGTTACTGCCGGGTCGCTCCCGGCTTGGGCGCGGAGTCCATCGACGGCCAGCTCAGTAATAGCGGCGGCCAGGGGACGGAGCCAGACCGGCAGGACGTCGGGGAACCGATCCGCGGCGTCCGAGGCGCCGCGGGCTGGCTGGCTGATCGTCATGGCGCTGGTCACGGCGGCGAGCAGTTCGTCGCCGTCGGCGGCGACACCGCGCTGGAGGAAGTCGCCGAGGTTCTGGTCGAGGATGGCGCGGAGCTGATCCCGGATGGTCTGGTCGCCCTGGGCAATCCGGCCGGTGACGGTGAGGGCCTGGGTGAGCTGCCGGTCTGACGCGGCCTCGCAGGCGGCGGTGAGCAGGCTTTCATGCGCGCGCAGGACGTCGCCGACCAGGACCTCGCCGAGCCGGTCCGGTTCGAGCGGGGAGAGGACCAGCTGGCCGGCGGCTGCGGCGGGCGGGTAGAGCTGGGCCAGCCACCGGGCGATCGCGATCAGCCGGGTCTCCGCCTCACTGCCGTGATGCGGGATGAGCCGGACGACAGTCAGCGCCTCCGCCTCGCCGTGCGCGGTGAGCAAGGTCGCCACCGCGACCGCCGCCCGCTGGTCCTCGACGTCCAGGCCGAGGCCACGGCGCTGGTTCCACCGTTCCCAGTACTGCGCCTCATGCTCGGACAGCAATTCGCGCAGCAGGTCCGCCTCGCCGAGCGCATCCACGTCCGCGCCCGCCGACATCCGCGCCAGGTACGCCGCGGTCAGCACGTACAGCGGCCGGGCGAAATGAGCCGCCCGCAGCCGTGGCGGGCGCACCTGGCCGGGCGGCGGGCCGGCCAGGGCACCGAAATCGGCCAGCGCCCGACCGAACAGCTCTAGCCGGTCCACCTCGCTGGCCGTGTCGTCCAGCCGGGACAGCGGCGCGCGGCGCAGGAGCACGCCGAGGTGCTCCTCGCGTTGCTCGTTGAACATTCTGAGCAGGTCATCGCGCGACGCCTGGCGCCGGACCAGTAGCACGATCCGGGCCGGCGGCCGAGGGGAGCGGGCGGCCAGCTCATCCACGAGCCGGCCGACCAGAGCCGGGCGGGTCTCGGCGTAGTCCACCGCGATAAGCAGCCGACCCGGCCATTCCGCCAGCGCCTGGACCTGGCTATCACCAGCCCCGAGCGGCAGCAGCCCTGCCGTCCACCCCCGCGCCTCGGCATCCCGGCACGCCTCCACGGCCAGCCGCGTCTTGCCGAATCCGCCGGCGCCGGTGACAAACCACAGCTCGGTCGGTTCCCCGTTGGCCGGTTCCCGCTCGCACCATCCGATCAGATCACCAAGCAGCTGCTCCCGGCCCACGTACCCAACCACCGCATGCCTGGGCTGCAGCGCCGTGGCCGCCGACACCTGCTCTCCCGGCGGCAGCTCGACCACCGGAGGCCGTAGCCGCAGCCGCCCCCGCTCGGCTGTCAGGATCCGCTCGGCTTCAGCCGCGTGTTCCCAGCGCTCATCGCGGGCGTGGAACTCCAGATTCGCGCTGGCCACGGAGGGAAAGGCCGCGGCCAGTGCGCCGATCGGCACGGCGAACCCGCCCAGCTCCGCGCCCTTACCGCGGGTGCTCTCCGCGATCGCCGCCACCGCCTGGGTGCGCAGGTCCAGCAGCGGCGAGCCGCTCAGTCCCAGCTTCACCTGACCGCGCTTCAGCTTGTAGAACGTATCCGCGCCCTCGCCGACGAGCGACTCGAACTCGGCCGTCACACCCGTCAGCTCCGGGTCCGTGCCGTGCTCGATCGTGTATCCGGCCAGATACAAGCCGGCCGCCCCGCGGCCCAGCGCCAGCGGCTCGCTGGCCAGCCACACACATGGGTGATCCCACTCGGCGGCATCGCCACTGACCTCGAGCACCGCCAGATCAGGAAGCGGGTACCTGCCCGGATCATCGACGGATTCCAGCGGCGGCGCCGCACCGGTCACGTTCGCCGACGTCTGCCTGCCCTGCCACCGCACCCGCAACTGCGCCGCACCGTATACCACGTGCCCGCACGTCACCACCCGCCCCGGCGCGGCAAAGAAACCCGTTCCCCGGAACCCGCCCTCGCCGTCGCTGATCCGCACCACGCACTGGCGGAACAAGGCGACCAGCGGGTTGGGATCCCCGCCGACCACGTGCTACCCGCCGGGCTTGGTCTTGGCGGTCGTGGCGGCCCACTCCAGCGTCACCTTCAGCGACGCCTGCGCCTGGCCTTCTACCAGCATCCCGGTCAGCTTGCCGTTCCTGACCGCCAGCTGGATCGCCAGCTCAACCGTCGTCTTGGACGGGCTGACCTTGTCCAGTCCCGACCGGATCGCCTGAGCGATGCCTTCCAAGGTCCCGGACACCTGCTCAAAGTCGAAAGTGTCCTTCCAGCCGACCTTTTCCGCTGGCCCCCCGTCATCGTCCAGCTCCGTCGCCTGCACCAGCGCCACCGTCTTATTCGGCAGCACTACCTCAACGACCCTGCTCGCCATCCAGATCTCCCTCCCCAGGCCAGCCCCACCAGAATTAACATCAGCAAAGCCCTGTGAAACCGAGCAATGCGATAGCGAAGCTCGTCGCGGCTCCCACGGGGTCAAGAATACGATCTCCCGCCTCATTCAGCTGTTTAACCAGATAACAGAATGACAATTTGACACGGCACCAGCCGACCTGCGTGTTTATACATTTGAACGTCTTCATGATCAAATTCCTCCGGCTGCCGGGCCGGGCGGAGGCAGGCGACGTTCCTTGCCGGGACGCAGCCGATGCCATAGAGTTGTACAGTAACCTTGTACGAGTGGGGTGAGTCACATGACCGCGGTGAGCATCAGCCATGCCCGGGAGCACCTGTTTCCGCTGGTGCGGCAGGTCAACGATGACCACGTCGTCATCGAGATCGTCGGGCGGCACGGCGGCAACGCCGTCCTGATGTCCGCTGAGGACTACGAGTCGCTGCAGGAGATGCTTTACCTGTTCTCGACGCGCGCCAACGCCCTCCACGTCATGCGCGGACTGGCCGAGGCCCGCGACGGCGGTGCCGAGCCGACCGGCCTTGAGGAGCTGGCCGGGCGATTCGGCGTCCGGGCGGACGGGTGAAGCTGTCGATCACCTCTGGCGCGATCGAAGACCTTGAGGCCTGGTCCGCGAGCAACCCCAAGGTGCTCTCCAGGATCATCAGGCTGATCGCGGGGACGACGCGCACGCCGCGGACCGGCACCGGCAAGCCGGAACGGCTCAAGCACCTGAGCGGCGAGGTGTGGTCACGGCGGATAACCGACAAGGACCGCCTGGTGTACGACATCCAGCAGGACATGATCATCATCGTCGCCTGCCGCTTCCACTATGACGATCACTGACCCGCGCGTTCGGCTGTCAACGGGTGTTCGGGCTGGGGCTCGCGGTCGCCGTCCTCGTCGACGCCACGGTGGTGCGGATGGTCCTGGTGCCCGCCGTCATGCAGCTACTCGGATCCGTCAACTGGTGGTGGCCGGGTCGTGCGCGTGCTCCGATGGCGGCGGGAAAGCACCTGGTCAGGAGCTGACTCCGAGGACGGCGTCGTTGTACATGCCGTAGAACCGCTGGACGTAGACGTTGGTGAGGTCCGGCGGGCGGTACAGCACCGTCTTCTGGTAGATGCCGGGCAGGATGGCCGCGTCCTTCAGGATCTGCTCGTCGATCCGGGACCAGATCGCCGTCCTGGCCGGGCCGGCGGCCGTGGCGGACTGGACGAACAGGTTGTTGATCACCGAGTCGTTGAGCTCGGAGATGTTGGTGTTGTCGACCGGCTGGATGGAGTCCCCGGCGCTGATGTTGTTGAGGAACCCGTAGCCGTTCGGCCAGTCGCCCTGCCAGACGCCGGCGGCGATGCCGATGTCGTGGGAGTGCACGTAGGCGGTGACGCCGGCCCCGCTGTCGTAGTAGGAGTCGGTCGAGAAGCCCTTCAGCGTCACCTTGATTCCCACCCGGGCCAGCGCGGCCCGGAGCGCGGTGGCCGCCGCGGTCTCCTGCGGGTTGTCGTTGCGGTAGGCCAGGTTGGTGCTGAAGCCGCTGGACTGGCCGCACATCGCGAGCTGCTGCCTGGCCGCGGCGAGGTCACCGCCCGGCTTGGTCAGCGCGTTGTACAGGTCGAACGACTTGTAACCAAGCACGACGGGCGGCATCACGGTGCTCGCGAGCTGCCCGTTCGCGGGGCCGCCCCACGCGGTCTGGATCGCCGTCTTGTCCGCCGCGTACTCCACCGCTTCGCGGCAATGCTGGTTGTCCAGCGGCGCGACCTTGGTGTTGATGTACATGAACTGCGCCAACCCGTTCAGCGGGTTGTCCGCGTTCGCCTTGTCCGCCGAGCTTGACAGGATCTTTGCCTGCGCCGAGGAGCCGACGCCGCGGCCCTGCGCGTCCACGTCGACGTCGCCGGCCAGCAGCCCGCTGTCGATGTCGGCCTGGTTCACGTTCAGGTTCATGACGATCTTGCCGGGCAGTTGGCTGGCGTTCGGATCCGTGGCCGGGTTCCAGTCCGGGTTGGGCACCAGGGTGAGCCGCCCGCCTTGCGTGTAGCTGCTGAACATGTACGGGCCCGTGGACAGCGGGTGCAGCTGGTAGTCGCTGCCCTTGTCCGCGCCGGGCAGCACCGGGGCACTGTTCGGGAACGCCAGCAGGTAGGGCAGGTCGGGGAACGGGTACTGCAGGTGAAACACCAGGGTGGTCGCGTTCGGGGTGCCGATCGCGGTCAGGCCCATCAGGTTCTTGGCGCGGTCCTGATAAGGGCCCGGGTAGCCCGGGTCGGTGAGCACCACCTGGTAGTAGGTCGGCCCGTTGCCGAGCACCGACCGGTCATAGGTGCGCTCGATCGCGTACTTCACGTCGGCCGCGGTGACGACCGTGCCGTTTTCGAACTTGACGCCCGACTGGATGTGGAACGTCCAGGTCATCCCGTCGGCGCTGACCGTGCCCATGCCCGCGGCGAGGTCGGGCACGAGCTGCAGGCCGCACTGGCCCGGGCAGGACTTGTAGGTGAACATCGGCATGGCGAACAGCCGGTCGAAGTTCATCACCCAGGGCAGGTAGGTGTTGCCTGGGTCGAATGAGTCCGGTGTGCCCTGCGCGTCGAAGGTCAGCGTCCCGCCCTTGTGGTCTGAGGGGTTGACCACGCCGGACAGGCCGACGTTGAACGCCGCTGCCGTGCGCGGCTGGGCGGTACCGGAGCTGGCGCTGCTGCCGCCTGAGGGCGGCCCGCCCTTCGGCGAGTGCCCGGACAGGCCCAGGCCGACCGCGGTGCCCGCGGCCGCGACCAGGACAGCGGCCGCCAGCGCGGCATAGGCCCGGACCGGACGACGGCGAGCCGGCCTCGGCGCGGAGAGGGTCGGCCACGGCGTGGCGGGGACGCCGTGATCCGTCGGCGCTGTCCCCGGTGAGTAGCCTGGACCCGTCGGCTGGCCGGGAAGCGGGATGGTCCCGGGCGGCCGCCAGGTCTGGGACAGGATGGTCTGGGTGGGCACGTCGAAGCTGCCGCGCGGCTGGGTGGAGGTATGCGTCAGCTCGCGCAGCACGTTATCCGCGGTGGGCCGGTTCCGCGGCTCCTTGGCCAAGGCGGCCACGACCCAGGGTCGCAGCGAGTCAGGCATCGCGGTGATGTCCGGCTCGGTGTTCATGATCCGGTAGAAGACGGCCGCGGCCACGCCGGTGCCGAACGGGGCGGCCCCGCTGGCCGCGTACGCGATCGTCACCGCCCAGGAGAACATGTCCGACGCGGTGACCGCCTGCCCCATGATCTGCTCGGGTGCCATGAACCCGATCGAGCCGACCGTCATGCCGGTCTGGGTGAGGACCGTCGCGTCCAGCGCCTGGGCGATCCCGAAGTCGATGACCTTGGGGCCGCGCGCGGTGAGCAGCACGTTGGACGGTTTGAGGTCGCGGTGGACGATCCCGGCCGCGTGAATCGCGGCGAGCGCCTCGGCGAGCCCGGTGGCCAGGCCGTACAGCATCTCGGCCCCGAGCCCGCCGTGAGAGTCGACGTACTCGGCCAGCGAAGGCCCGTCGACGTACTCGGTGACCAGGAACGGCCTCGGCCCGTCGGTGTCGGCCTCGATCACCCGCACCGTGCACATGCCCTCGACCCGGGTCAGCGTGGCCACCTCACGGCTGAACCGGATCCGAAACTCGGGGTCCTCGGCCAGTTCCGGGCGCAGCACCTTCACCGCGACCTGGTTGCGGTCCTTCCCGGTGCCCAGGTAGACGACGCCCATCCCGCCGGCACCCAGCCGGGCGGTCAGCCGGTAACGGCCGACCCGCACGGGATCCCCCGGCAACAGCGGTCCCTGAGTCAACGAGGCCCTCCCCTTCCGCCCCAGGCAATGGTCGCACGGCCAACGATGGCTGGCGGCCGCCCCCAGCGGCTGACCAGTCGCCTGATCCTTGGATCCTACATAATGTCACTCTTTGCGCCGGGAGAACGGGCTGTCGAGCACCCGACGGGAGGTGAGGGTGCGGGAGCGGACGAACCGATGGAGGTAGACACAACGTAGTCATCCACGTCTCTTAGGTAGTTCCGGCCCGTAGATGCCTGTGCGTGGTGCAGCCTGGAGCACTAACAGCACCCGCACCGGAGGCTCGATTGTGCTCTTGAGGCCCGACCCGGACCGCAAGCCGCGTGCACTGTCGTCGGCGAGCCCCGGCGCGGCCTCCCGGCCCGGCAAGCATGCAACGGCCGAGTCCGGGCAGCCGGTCCGCAAGCAGACGGCGGCGGAGTCCGGGTTGTGGCACCGGCTCATCAGGATCGCCGCGTGCGTGGTCGTCGGCTCGACCCTTGTCGCCATCGCCTGCCCGGTTACCGCCCGCTGGCTGGCACGAGCACCCAACCTGGGCTGGGTTACCCAGGCCGATGAGCTCGGCCTGCAGCTTGCCGCCCCGCTGGGCGCAGCCCAGCAGCCCGAGATCGTCAGCTCCGCCGTCGCATCCGGCTACCTCAACCCGCTCCGCGGCATCCCGAACCTGGTCCTCGAGCGCATCGACCAGGGGGTCGACTTCGCCGGTTCGGGTCCGGTCTACGCTCTCGGCGACGCGGTCGTCACCAACGCGACCAGCGATTCCGGCGGGTGGCCGGGCGGCGGGTGGATCACCTACCAGCTGAGCGATGGCCCAGATGCCGGCCTGATGGTCTACGTGGCCGAGGACATCACGCCGTCCGTGCAGGTCGGCGAGCACGTGACGTCTTCGACCGTGGTCGGCAAGATGTTCGAAGGAAGCGACGGCATCGAGACCGGCTGGGCGCAGCCGACCGGCGTGACCGCGGAGTCGCAGGCTGCCGTGGCCGGGGGCATCGGCGCGTTCGGCCCGTTCCCGACCAAGGTCGGATTCAACTTCGACGAGCTCCTCCAGTCGCTTGGCGTGCCGCCCGCGCCCAACGCCGGCGACCCCGCCTCCGGCCTGCTCCCCTCGAACTATCCCGCCAACGGCGGCTGACCCGGCCGTCTCCGGCCTGAACTTTGCGGGTACGCGATGGGCGGTCGCGAGCGTACCCTCGCGATATGAGGCATGGCGTGGTTGTCGTGCCACTGGCAGTGGCAGCCTCGCTCGTGACGGCATGTACCAGTAACGGTCAGCCTCCGGCGGGCACGGCCGAAGCAGGCGTGGTCACCTCCAACGGATGCCGCACTGCACCCGCCGGCGCTGCCAGACAGGAGCAACAAGATCCTCTGGGCGTCCAGGATTCCGCTCGTCGCGCCGGATCCGCTGGTCATCAACGCCACGCTCGCGGACAGCACGCGCACGGCGACCGTGTCCGTGCCGGGCGGGCCAGGACCGTCGATCATCAACCTGCCGGCCCCCGGCTGCTGGACGCTTCACCTGAGCTGGTCCGGCCGCACCGACGAACTCAGGCTCCGCTACGTGGCCTAACCGGGTCGGTGTCGTCGGCCCAGAAGGCGATCAGCTCGTCCTCGGTGAGCAGCCGCGGCGGAACGTCCGAGCGCAGGGTCCGCCCGGTTGCCAGCGACCAGCTGGTGATGAGCACCCGCGCGAGCAGCGCGTCCTCCTCGTCGTCGGCGCGGTTGTAACGCGGCGTAATTGGACCGGAAAGTCTCGCGCGCAGCGTGCCCACGACAGTAATGTCGTGCATGGTTCGCCTCCTTTCAGGAGGTGGGCAAGGGAGGGCCGCAAGCCGGCATCGGCTATCGCCGAAAGCGGCCTTCTATTGCGGCAAAGCTTCCGCCCTGGCCGCGGCCCGGCGGTGACGAACGGGGGTTGCGGTCAGCGTAGATACCGGCATTCCGGTATTGCTATGCGCCGACCCCCCGAACGCGCTGTGCGTCCGGCTGGCATGGCCCGCTGCCGCGCGGCGATCGCCGGGATCGCGACTGGCCAGGGCCATTGGGCCGGACGAAGAAGACTTTACCGCCGCCGCGCGCAACGCGGGGCAATAAATCCAAGTCTGGCATGCGCCGGTTTCACCGCATGTCGGCTGGTCGTGGCGTTTGTGCAGGGTAGGCGGTGACGCCGACGAGGCGGTAAGTTGAGTCAAATGCACACGCAGATGCACACGCAAATGCTCCGCACATTCGTAGCAGAGCCGAACATTTCGGTCTTAATTGGACAAATGATCATTCACGAGTCTTTTTTCTGAATATTGCTGTGCATGAAATGTACGCGTGTCTACGCCCGAGGCGTAACAAGACTCAGGGCCGCCGCGAAGGACAGATCCGACGCCAGCGACGGCGGACTGGTCCGTGATGACCATTCGGCTCGCCGCGATCACTACCCGGCTGAGTGCCGAATCTAGCTATCTACTATTGCTTAGCGTAGTCAACATGGTACTGTGCGTGCGCCGGTAGAGGCTTTCGTTACGGCGCCAACTGGCTTGGCGGTTTGCGGCGATAGTCGGCGCGCGCCTTATCCCAATGAGAGATTCCCAAGGAGCAACCCTGCCATGCCAGCAACCCTGCGGCGCCGCATCATCACCTCGCCGATCGCCCGGCCTGCCGTGTTCCCGACGCGGGCCATGTCCGTGCTGCGGTACGACACGAGGCTCGTCGCGCGCTCGCTGGACTGGCTGATCCGCAGCGGCGAGACCATGAACATCGGCTATGAGCTGGACCCGATGAACCGCAATCAGCTCGGCTGGTTCGTCTGCCAGGTCACCGGGGCCGAGATCGGGAACGTGCGAGCCTGGATGCGGGAACTAGAGCAGGACGAAGAGCTCTTCGAGGCCATGAAGCACCGGCTGGCCTCCAACCCCAGCCGGCGGGTCTGCGCCAGGCGGCCGCGCTGGGCCAGGCGGTTCGGGTGGTACGCGATCGTCCGGGCGCTGCAGCCGGAGCTTGTCGTGGAGGCGGGCACGTATCTTGGCCTGGGCTCCTGCGTCATCGCCGCCGCGCTGCTCAGGAACGGGCACGGCCGCCTGACCACGATCGACATCGATCCGGACGCCGGGCACCTCATCACGCAGCCGTGGGCCAGCGTGATCGACCGCCGCATCGGGGACTCGGTCGAACTGCTCAACGGCACGCACGACGTCGGCATGTTCCTGCACGACAGCTTCTATTCTTACGACTACGAGAGCGCCGAGTTCGCCGCGCTCGAGTCGAAGCTGCTGCCGGATGCGGTCGTGCTATCCGACAACGCCCGCAGCTCGGGCTCGTCGGCGCTGTCCGACTGGGCCGAATGGAGCGGCCGTCATTACCTGTACTTCAGGGAGCAGCCCCGCGACCACTGGTGGCCCGGTGACGGCATCGGCGCCGCCTGGGCTAAGTAGGCCCAGGCCCGAAGGAACGGCCAGCAGGGCGGAGGGACCCCGGCGGATCTGCCGGGGTCCCTCCGTCTTATCCGTACTACCTGTTGCTACCTGTTCCTACCTGGTCAGCCGGGCAGGCTCGAGCTGGTCGTCCAGTTGTAGACGGAGCCGCCCCACGACGTGGTGGAGGAACTGCCGCGCAGCTGGGCGCCCTTGCCGTCCGGGTTGACGTACAGGCCGGTTTTGAGGTTCTTCAGCGTGCCGTTCGACTGCGGGATGAACTGCTGCCACGGGCCTGTGTTGCAGTTGGTGAGGATCAGGCCGTCGGGCAGCGGGTCAGATGCCCAGCCGCCGCCGGGGTCCGACACGCAGAGACCGGACGCGGTGCCGTTGGGCGCGTACTCGAACTGGTAGGCACCAGGGTGAGTGCCGGCGTTGAGGATGAAGCTCGTCGCCGGGTCGCTCTGGGTCGCGGGCCAGCCGGCCACCTTCGCCCCCGCGTAATCGTGCTGCTGGTAGGCGTCGAACCCGTTGCCGAACGGGTTGACCTCATCGCCGGTGCTGCCGACGGAGTTCGCGTCCACGGTGAGGGTGAACGTGCCCTTCAGCACGGCGCCGTCGGTGTCGGTCACGCTGACGTCGGTTCCCGAGTAGGTACCGGGGGCAGCGGTCCCGCCGACGTAGGTCAGCGTGGGGTTGCCCGAGGTCAGCCCGGTCGGCAGGTTCGACTCGGCGAAGGTGAGCGTCTCACCGGTCGTCTTCGAGCTGACGGCGGTGAACGTCACGGTCCCGGCGCTGTTGCTGTCGGCAAGCGCGGACAACGTCACCTTGGTGACGTTGGTCTCCTGGATGGAGCCGGACGTGATCGTGACCGTGAGCTCCAGCGCCTGGGCGTTCCCGAGGCTGTCGGTGGCATCGACCACGATCACCGGCGGGCTGCCGACGGCGTTGCCCGTGTAGCTGATCACCCCGCTGGCCAGCGACACGCCGGTCGGCACAGTCCCGTGCAGCGACCAGGTCACGCCCGTCCCGGCAAGGTCGATGACATGGGTGCCGTTCGAGGCACCGACACCGCTGCCGGCAAACGTGCTGTCCGTCACCGCACCCCCCGACAAGGCCGTGTCCTGCCACGTCTGGGCATGCGCAGGGAGTGCCGCCGCACCGCCTACCGCGAGGGCACCACCCAGCAGCACGGGAATTGCAATCCCGATTGCTTTCCTTCGATTCAAATGCATGGCTTCACCCCGTTCTGTGTCCGCTCTCTCTTAGGGCGCTGCCAGACCATCTGGCAGGGAGCGCTGCCGACCGTGCCGCCGCCGGTAGCCCCGCCAACCATATGGTCCAACCTCACAATACTTCCCAACCTCCTCTGCTTTATCATTAGGCCCCTTTTTACGCAGGAGCCGACTCGTCAGGTCAAGCGGGAACGGGCACGGCGCAGCACCACCGCCTTCGGCCGCTGGCAACCGCGGTTCGACCCTAGCCCCCCCGGTCCACCGGTGCAGGCAATGCAGAAAACCCTTAAAAAGACCAAATGATCTTATTGGTGATTAAGGGTCATTTTCCGGGGGCAAGTCGGCATACGGACCGCGGTTCCGTGGCTCGGGTCACATTGGGCCGGGCAGCTGACGGACCCGCTTCGGCGGCCACGGCGTCCACTCGGGGAAGCCGCGGGCCAGACCGTCGTCCCTGGTCTCGGCGGGGTCCTCGTCATCGCGCGGGTCGGCGTCGTCCGGGGCGCCATCGTCCGGGCCGGGGAGCATCAGGGTTTGCGGCATCGAGGTGAACCTGATGGCACGGTAGGCATGATCGGGCTTCAGCCCGAGCAGGTAGTCCTGAAGCTCGGGAAGAAGGTTGCCGCTACGCCGCTGCTGGTCCAAGAGCGTGGCCAGCTCGTCGCCGGCCTGGGTGAGCTTGCTCGTGAGCTGGTCTTTCTCCCGCCTGCCGTGATCGGCGATGCTCTGCAGGCGCGCCCGCAGCAAGACGAACCAATCCAGAGCCATGTACCCGGCCACGCAGACCGCCGCGCCGACCAGCAGGATGATGACAGCGGGGAGCACGTTCCCCGGAACCACCGCTACCAGCACGAGGGCGACGGAGATCACCGCCCCGATGGACACCCGCCTAATGCCCTGCCGCCGCACCTTGGCCCGCTTCTCGTCGGTCTGCTCGTCGATCGAGCCGGCCAACTGCGCGGCGAGATCGTCGGCCTGGTGCCGCAGCGCCTCCGGGGTGGTCTCGTCGTCGCTCGCGCAGGAGAAGGTGAACTGCCGGTCCCCCAGGTGGATCTCCACGCTCGCGGGGCGCTGATACCGGCCGTGCACCTTCTCGGCGGCCGCGCTGATGAAGCGCTGGCTCATCACGATCGACAGCAGCTCGGTCATGGTCGGCGGGCGCCTCCGGCCGGCCGGGAAGGCCGCGCGGGTGACCAGCGACAGGATGTTCAGCTGCCGTGCGCGGTCGGCCTCATCGGCTGCCACCCGCCGCTCGGCCGCCGCGTGGTCCTCGGTCTCGATGATGGCTTCGGCGCGGCGTATCCGCTGCAGGATCCGGTCCTCCGCCGGATCGGGATCGGAGGCCAGGCTCTTGAGCAGCAGGCTGATCTTCTCGTCCAGGTCGGCCGGTACGTCGGCGCCGTCGGCGAACCGGCCGCGGAAGTACTGGTCCGCCGCCTCGATGGCGGCGGCCGCCTCGTGCCGATTGCGCAGCAGCGCCCAGTCCGGCGCGTGCTTAGCGAGGGTGGGGAACGCCTCGGCGTAGTCGCCCGCGGGAGCCAGGCCCATCAGGTTCCGCTCCCACTGCCCGATTTCCTCCTCCTCGGAGTCCCGGCTGCTCGCCGCGCTTTCGTACCAGCCCGTCAGCCGGCGCACCAGCTGCGGGGAGGAGTCCATGCCCAGCGTCCGCCCGGTGACGGCCTCGATGACGACGGCGAAGTCCGACGGCAGGTTGGTGGGTTCGAGCCCGGCCAGGTAGCTGGCTATCCAGTCCCGCATGTCCTCGTTACGGGCCTGATCTCGCAGCAACAGCGTCATGAACAGCGCGGTCTTGCTGTGGTCAAGGGACAGCGCGGTCTTGATCGACTCGAAATACCGGTCCTTGTCGCCGTCCAGCCACGCGGCGACCGCGAGGATCGCCGGGGCGAGCCAGTACCGCGGCGTCTTGATCGCGAGCCGTTCGGTCACGTCCAGGATGACGGCCTTGCTGATGAAGCCGCTCTTGACCACGTAGATGATCCCCGACGCGAGGTCGCGCACCTCCTTGTGCTTGCCGAACTCCTCTTCCAGGTCGTGCCGTGCCTCGGTGAGGTCGTGGCGGGCGTTCTGGATGAAGCGATCGTGCCGGTATTCGCTGACGAACTCGTCCACCGTCTTCTGCAGGTCATCGACGCGGCGCAGCAGTCGCTTCTCGAGCCCGTCGACGCGGCTGCTGAGCCTCGCGACCGACCCCTCCACGCCGGAAACCCTGGAATGTAGCCCGGATATCTCCGGATGGCTATGGCTCTCCACCATGCGGCTCCCTCCGGTAGCTGGAGATCATCGGTCACTGGTTACCGTCGGGCTGACTGCGGCCTCGCGGGACAGCCCGGCCGCGAACCAGACCAGCCCGGCGGCGTCGCCGTGTTCGCGGACGGCGCCGTCGGCCGCCGCCGCCGCCCAGCGATCCCGCCGCGGCAGGACGACCAGTTCCGCCGCGCCGGCGGTCACGTCCCAGACGCGCGCGGTCCCGTCCCGGCCGACCGTGGCAAGCCGCCCGCCTGACGGGTCGAACGACATCGCGGTGATCCCGTGCACGTGGCCGGGCCAGGCACGGATCTGGGTCCACTTGCCCGGCTCACGGAACCTGACCACGCCGTCGACGCAGCCGAGGGCGAGGGCGCCGTCGGCCGGGCTGAAGGCGAGAACCCTGGCCCGGCACTCCCAGCCGCTCATGACGTGCGCTTGCTCGCCGGTCTCGGGATCCCAGATCCTGACGGTGCCGTCGGATCCCGCGGTGGCCAACTGCCCGGACAGCGGGCTGAACGCCGCCGCGTGCACGATCCCCTTGTGCCTGACCAGGATGTGCCGCAGAACTCCCTTGGCGACATCCCAGACCCGTACGGTTCCGTCCGCCCCGGCGGCGGCGAGATGGCGCCCGGCACGGTCATAGGCGACCGCCCTGGTATGGTGCACGCTGTCCGGCAGCGCAGCGACGGCGTCTCCGTCCTCGGCCCGCCAGACCCGCACGGCATCGCCCGCGGTCGCCACGCGGGATCCGTCCGGGCTGAAGGCCACGGCGGCCGCGGGGTCGCGGCGCTGGTGAGTCCATTGGATGGTCAGTGCCACGGTCGGGGCGCCGGACCCGGCGGCGACGCGGTAGACGGCCACGCGGCCGTCCGCGCGACACACCGCCGCCAGCCGCCCGTCCGGCGAGCCCGCCACCGTGCCGATAGCTGGGCCGACAGCTGGGCCGACGCCGGGGCCGGTGCCAGGCCCGGTGGCGTCGGCGGATCGCAGGGTCTGCTCCTTCGTGTCCCAGACGTGCAGCACGCCGTCGGTGCCGCCGACGACGAGCGATTCTCCTGACGGGCCGAACGCGACGCCGGCCAGGCCGGTGTCGGAGCCCAGCAGATCGTTCGGCGCACCCGGATCGCCGATCCGGAAGGTATGGATGCGCCCGCCGCTGGTATCGATCACCGCGCCCTGACCGGTACCGGGACTCACGGCCGCGGCGCGGGCGCGGCCGTGCCCGACGACCGGCTGCTGCTGTCCGCCGCCCGCGCGCAGGCGTCCGTCGGTGCCGACGCTGATCCAGCGCGTTTCCTCGGCATCCCAGGCCAGGGTCAGGATGCCGCCGTCGTGATCGTGGTCCGCCGGCCGCCACCGGATCTCGGGCGGCGCGAGCTCCCAGACCCGTACCCGGCCGTCCGCGCCGCCGACGGCGAGCCGGCCTGCCGGGCCGAACGCGATCGCGGTAACCTCCGCCCCGTATTGCCGCTCGGCGAGCAGCAGCGCCGCGGGCGGGGAATCCACATCCCATACCCGCAGCGTGTCGTCCTCGCCCGCCGCGGCGAGCCGGGCGCCGGGCGCGTCAAAGGCGAGCGCCGTCACCGCGCCGTAGGCCGGCCTGGGCGCCGTGACCGGCTGCCCGCCGCCGGGCGCCCAGAGCCGGACCACCCCGTGGTCGTCGCCGGTGGCCAGCCGGATGCCGCCGTGATCGAAGGCGACCGCGTGCACCCCGCCGGAATGCCCGCGGAACTGGTCCGCCATCCTCGCGCCCGCCACGTCCCAGACCCGCGCGCAGCCGTCGTCTCCGCCGACCGCGAGCCGGTTGCCCCGCCCGGCCGCCATCGCGAGCACGCGCGCCCCGGCCGACCAGGACCGTACCGGCAGGCCGGAGGCGACGTCCCAGAGCGAGATGGTGCCATCGCCGTCCGCCGAGGCCAGCCAGTGCCCGAGGGGGTCGAACGCGAGCAGCGACCACGAGCCTGTCGACGGCGCGACCTGCAGCCGCGGCCGGAGGTCGGCCAGTGGCGGAGGGGGCGACGGCGGCGGGCTGGCGGGCGGGATCCGGTCGCGCTGTGGTGCCGCCGGCGGATCCCACGGTGCCCGTCGCGGCCGGTGCCGGTCCTTGGTGATGACGCTCTCGCCGTTGGCGGCCGGGACCGGGCCCGCCGGGACCGGGCCCGCCGGGCCCGCCGGCCGGGCTGCCGCGGGCGGCGCGCCCTGGTTGGCGGCGGACCGTGCACCCTGACCCGCAGCAGACGCGGGCGGGTGCAGGACCGCCAGCAGGGTCGCGGCGAGGCTGCCGGCGTCGTCCGGCCGATCGTCGGGCTTCTTGGCGAGCATGGTCAGCACGATCGCGTCGAGCTCTTCGGGGATCTCGGGTCGCAACGTGCGCAGGCTGGCAGGCGGCGTGGTGAGGTGCTGGTGCATGATCTCCCGTGCCTTGCCCTTCGGGAACGGCGGCCCGCCGGTCAGCAGCTCATGCAGCACGCAGCCCAGCGAGTACAGATCGCTGCGCCCGTCGATCTGCGTTTCTCCTTCGCATTGTTCCGGCGACATGTAGAGGGCCGTGCCGATCGCGTAGCCCCCCGCCGTAATGAGTCCGTCGGTGGCGTCCGCTACCCGCGCGACTCCGAAATCGCAGATCTTCAGGAACCCGTCATCCTGGCGGAACAGGTTGGCAGGCTTGAGGTCCCTGTGAATGATGTGAGCAGAGTGGGCGACTCGGAGCGCGGCGGCAGCCTGCGCGATCAACTCGACGGCCGTTTCGACCGGCAGCCGCCGTCCGGGTGCCCGGCCAAGCACGGCGGCCAGGTCGCTGCCGTGCAGTAGCTCCATGACGATAAACGGCTGGCCGTCGTGCGTGCCGACGTCGTGGACCACGGTAATGCCGGGATGCTGCAGCCGCGCCGCGATCCTTGCCTCCCGCCGGAAGCGCCGCGGATCGGCGAGCCTGTCGCGCATTACCTTCACCGCCACCGGCCGGTCAAGCTGCCGGTCGGTGCCTTGCCACACATCGCCCATGGCACCGGAACCCAGGACTGCCTCCAGGACGTACCGCCCCGCAAGCTCGGCCCCAGCCTGCATTCAGGATCTCCGGTTTAATCGCGGCCGCCTTGCCGCCCCCTGCCCCGGCGGCCGGCGCCCCTTGCAGTGTAGTGCGCGCACGCCGCTTTGAGCCGGGCGCCGATATGCATCGAATGAGCCAAGCGAGGGCCGGCCGGGGCCGGGGCCGTAGTGCCGCTGTCCGTCGGGGATCAAATTTCTTTCCTTTGATCCGAACGAACCGTGGTGTCCGCTCCGAATATGTATCAGGCACGGCCCGGATCTCGGGTTTCGGACCGGAATTGGGGTAGCCGGCAGGCGAGGAGGCTCACGATGCGGTCAGCGATACTAGACCCTGGAGTCAGCATCAGCGCCGCGCGGGCCGACGCGCTGTTCGCCTCGGTGCTGCAGCGCTCGGAGGAGCCCAGCGCTGGCCAGGTCCGGCGGGCGGTCGCCGCGGCCATCGGCGCGCACGGCGACCTGGGCTGCGCCGCCCGCGTCGCACAGGCCTACGGCGAGGACCCGGACACCGCGGTGACCCGGATGTGCTGGGCCCGGGCGGCGGTGGCCAGCGCGTTCGGCTGACGGTTCACGGGCAGGTTGCCTGGTACGGCTCGGATTTTACGTACGTGCTCCACTGCTGCCTGGTCATCGAACCGCCGGCCAGCGCGCAGACGCGAGCGACGGTGTCGCTGGTCAGGTCCACTCCCCACACCCGGGTCGCGTAGTCGGCCGACACGGCGGCCAGGAGCCGACCGTCCGGGCTGAACGCGATGCCGGTGATAGCAGTGGTGTTTGCGGTCAGCGCGGAGCCGATCAGCTCACGGCTGGCGACGTCCCACAGCCGGATGGCGCCGTCCTCGTCCGCGACCGCCAGGATCTGGCCGTCCGGGCTGAACGCGACGGAGTTGACCTGGCCCGCGTTGATCGCGGTGCCGATCTGTCGCTGAGTGGCCACATCCCACAGGGTCACGCCGGCAACCGTGGCCACGGCGATCATGCTGCCGTCGGGGCTGAAGGCCATGGGACCGGTGGCCGAGTCGTAGGCAAACCGTACGCCGAACAGGCGATGTGTCGTCGTACTGTACAGCTTGATCTGGTCACTCGCGATCGCGATCAGGCTGCCGTCGGGGCTGAAGGCGACCGTGTTCGCAACCTCGTCGCCGGTGTACAGCGGGCGGCCGACCACGCGGCCTGTCTGGATATCCCACACCCAGGCGTAGGGAGTGGTACCGCCGGCGATCAGGAGGTCCTTCCCGTCGGGACTGAACGCCACCGCGTTCGCCGAGCCGATCCCATCGGGAGCCAACCGGTCAATCTCGCGTCGGGTGGCCACGTCCCACAACTCCGCGGCGCCGGGGTCCTGCCCGGCGGTGGCAAAGGTCTTGCCGTCGGGGCTGAAGGCCACGTCGACCGCGCCGTCGGGCGGTCCGCGCGTAATCGGACTCGGCGGGCCGGTCCGGACCGGCCCGCCGATCTCACGGCGGGTCTGCAGGCTCCACAGCCCAGCGCCATGAAGCGTAGCGGCGGCGAGGGTCTGGCCGTCGGGGCTGAAGGTAATCGGCGCATAGGTGCCACCCATCAGCGGGCCGACCTGGCGGCCCACCGCCACGTCCCAGAAATTTACCGTCGAACCGTCGGCGGTGATTACCGTGGTGCTGTCGGCGGTGAAGCCGAGCAGATCGGTCGCGTCAACCGTAAGCGGCCCGCCGAGCTCTGCGTGGCTCGCGACGTCCCACAAATTGACCGTCGCGGTGGTGCTTCTCGTGCCGTTCGGAGCGAAGGTGGCAATGACCTTGCCGTCCGGGCTGATGGCAATCCCGGACGCGGCGACGTGCAGAGGCTTCCCGATCATGTGGCCGGTGGCCACGCTCCAGAAGCTGACCGATTCCCACCCGCTTACCGCCACGATCTTGTCGTCGGGGCTGAAGGCCACGTCAGGATAAAGGTCGCCGACCGAGACGGTAATGGTCGGCCCGTAAAGCTGCTGGGTGGCGACGTTCATCAACCCAAATGTGTTGTTGCCGATCCACACGGCGAGCAGCTTTCCGTCCGGGCTGAAGGCCGCCGGCGTACCATTGAGGGCCTTAGCGCCGATCTCGCGGTGCGTGGCTACATTCAGGAAGAGCAACTTTCCACTACCTGATGTGGTGGCCAGGATCTTCCCGTCCGGAGTTACGATACCGGGGCCGAGATGGTTGTTGGCGATCCGGTATCGAGGTCCGCTGGGCTTGCGCGTGCTGATATCCCAGAACTCCGGGCCAGTCAATCCCCCGATGAACGCGATGGGGTCGCCGTCTTCCCCGAACGAGATCGGGTACTGCTGCGCGACGTGCGGGAGCGATACCGGCTCGCCGATCTCGTGACGAGTCGCGGTGTCCCAGATCTGGGCCTTCCCGGAATCAGTTGTCGTGACGAAGCGCTTGCCGTCAGGACTGAACGTCAGACCCGTCACATTGCCGGCAGCGGCAGTAATGGCGCCCCGCTCGGGCTGGGCAAGGACGTCGAGCATGCTGGTCTGAGCCTGCGCGGTGGGGTCGATCTTCCAGGCGGCCGCGGCGAGCGAAGCGGCTGTCACCGGGTTGGTCGCGTCGAGTCCATCGCTTTCCGCGGCGAGCTGGTTGGAGACCGCCGCGTTGCGCTGCTGGTTGGCGGTCCGGTCCGCCTGCGTGGCGATCCCCGCTCCGGCGACGGAACCCACGAGCAGCAGCGCCAGCGCCGCCGCCGCGACCCGCCTGGTGCGTGCGCTGCGGGCGGCGTGCTGACGGCTGGCGTCGAGGAAGCCGGACTGATCGCCGGTCAGGGCCGGGTATCGGGCCGGGTCCGCCGCCCATCTGGCCGCGGCCTGCTGGACGGCGGCGAGCTGGCTCCCCCGGTACAGGAAAGAGGAGTCCCGCCCGTGCCGTGCCCACTCGGCGGCGTCCTCCTGCAGCTGTGTGTAGAGGATCCAGTTGGCCTGGTCGCTGTCCAGCCAGCCGCGGAGCCTGGGCCACGCACGTAGCAGCACGTCGTGGGCGATCTGGACTGTGCCGCCCTGCCCTGGGTCCCCGTCAAGCACGAGCAGGCGGCTGCTGGCGAAGGCCTCGAGCACGGTGTCGATCATGTGCCTGGCGGCGTCGCGCCGCCCCGCCAGCTCGGCCCGCGGCACGGTGCGGCGGGCGAGCTGACCGTCCGGGCTGACCAGGACCAGGGCGCGGAAGATCTCCTTGGCGGCCTGCTGGCCGGCGTCGGGCAGGGCCTCGAAGACCGCCTCGGCGCCGAACTCGACGCTGCGGGCCACTCCCCCGGTCTGCTGGTATCCCTGCACGGTCAACCGGTTGCCTTCGCGTCTTAGCCAGGTCAGCATCATCGCCTGGGACAGCAGCGGCAAGGCACCCGCCGTCTCGTCCTGGCCCGCCGTGCGCAGGTCCGCGAGGATGGTGTCGGCCAGGTCGCCGTCGACCTGGAGCCCGGCGATGGCTGCCGGGCCGGTGATCGCCTCCCGCAGCTCCGCTCCCGTCATCGGACCGACCACGAACGTGCCGTCCTGCATCATCGAGGCCAGCCCGGCATGCGCCGCGCAGCGGGCCCAGAAATCGCCGCGGACCGCGATGACGACCACGGCCGCCGGCTCACCGCGCGGGCCGAACGGCTGGCTCGCCGCCGCGCACAACGCGGCGATGAACGCCCGCTGACCGCCGTCGCCGCGGGCGGGGGCCAGCGTGAAGACCTCTTCGAACTGATCAACGACGAGGACCGGCCGAGCCGGGACCGCCCGGCCGATCACCAGATGGGCACGGTCGGGATCGCCGCCCAGCCCGCGCCTGATGGCAGCGGCGTCGCCGCCGCCCAGCCCGGCGAGGCGAGTCGCCAGTTCGGTCAGCGGGTCGCCGGTCGGCGTCATGACCACGCGGGGCCAGGTGCCGGAGCCCTCCAGCTGGATGCCCGCCGCCAGCGCCGGGAGCAGGCCCGCGTGCAGCAGGGACGACTTGCCGGCGCCGGACGCGCCGGACACGACGACCATGGCGGGACCGGCGAGACGCCCAGCCAGCTTGACGACGAGCTCGGCGGTCAGCCGCTGCCGCCCGCAATACACCTCGGCGCGCTCCTGATCGAACGGGAGCAGCCCTCGATAAGGGCATCCTGACTGCCAGCCGCGACCATTGGTCACGTTGCCCGCAGCCGCGCCGCGGTCGGCGTCCGGCGTGGTGCGCCCCGCGAGGTGCTGCCGGTTCCTGATCGTCGCGAGGTCCTGCCTGGCCATTCGCACGTCGGCGGACTGGCGGCGGATCGTCTCGCTGAGCGCGCGGAACTCGGCGCCCTGCCCGTCCAGGCGCCGCTGCAGTTGCGCGGCATCCTGGTCGCCGGTGCGGAGCAGGAAGGCCATCTCGGGGAATCCGCCGCTCAGCGTGTCGATAGCGGCGATGACGTCGTTCCGCAGCCGTTCGTTCCCGGTTTCGATCGCGCTGAACAGCGCGCTCCGCAGCGCGTCGGTTTCCGCGAGCACCGCGGCTATTTCGCCGCGCAGGGCCGCGGCACGCTGGTCCTGCGCGGCCAGGACCCGCTCGATCTGCCGGTAGATCTCCCGCTCCAGATCCTGCGGCGATGGCGTGCGGCTACTGGCCTGCACGGCGTCGATCGCGGTCGAGATCAGGCCGCCGAGAACGGCCCGGGACGACAGCGCGTCCAGTTGTGCCATTCCCGCCGGAGCGGTGATACTCGCGGTAAATGCGCTCGCGCTCAACAGCGACAGCAAGACGGCCGGGGGAATCGCGCGCACGTCACGCCCGGCGTCCGCGGCAACGCGCTCGATCCTGGCGCGCACGGCCTCGCGAAAGCGCCTGATCTCCTCGCTATCCCCCATCAAATGGGACTCGCTCGGACGGACCGTGCCCAACAAGACCACCCCCTGCGGGAGCATAGCCCGCCGTTAGCGTCGAGAAGGAGGCAAATCAAATTCCGGCCTGATGCCGGGCGGGCCGGGCTAGCATTACCGCCATGGCGGGACAGGCCGGTCAACTCCTCGGCGAGCGGTACCGGCTGGTCGAGCCGGTCGGCCGGGGAGCCATGGGACGGGTCTGGCTCGGCCACGACGAGGTTCTCGCCCGCTCGGTGGCGGTCAAGGAGATCCTGCTGCCGGGGACGGACCGCGATTACCAGATCGCGCGGACGCTACGCGAGGCGCGGGCCGCGGCCCGGCTGCATCATCCGGGCATCGTTGCCATCCATGACGCCGTCCAGGTCGACGACGTGCCGTGGATCGTGATGGAGTTCGTTCCCGGCCGCTCGCTAGCCGATGTCATAGCGGATGAAGGCCGGCTCTCCTGGGAGCGGGTCGCCGCGCTCGGCGCGGACCTGGCGGACGCCCTCGCGCACGCGCACGCCGCCGGGGTGGTGCACCGCGACCTGAAGCCCGCCAACGTGCTGCTGGCCGGGCGGCGCACGGTGCTCACTGACTTCGGCGTTGCCCGCCTGGTCGACGCCACCACCGAGCTGACCGCCAAGGGCACGCTCATCGGAACCCCGGCCTACATGCCGCCGGAACAGATAGAGGGCGACTCCACCCGCGCTCCGGTCGACATGTGGGCGCTCGGCGCCACCCTGTACACCGCGGTAGAGGGAACCCCGCCGTTCGAAGGGCCGACGCTGACCGCCGTCCTGGCGGCCATCCTCACCCGGCCGCCGCCGACTCCCCGGCACGCCGGCCCACTGACACCCTTGCTCACCGCGCTGCTAAGCAAGGCACCGAGCCAGCGGCCGGACGCTGCCGCGGTATCCGAGCGGCTGACCGCGCTGCTGCAGCACGGCCAGCCCGCGCCGACCGGCAGGTCGCCATCGCTGACCGGCAGGTCGCCATCGCTGACCGGCAGGTCGCCGTCGCCAGGCGGGATGCTGTCGCCAGGCGGGATGCCGCAGCAGGGTGGGATGCCGCTGCAGGCTGCGACCCTGGCCAGCCCCGCGATCCGGCAGCCGTTCCGCGCCGCCGTGCTCGACGGCCATGGCGGACGGGTGTATTCGGTGGCGTTCAGCCCGGACGGCCGCACGCTCGCCAGCGGCTGCGATCAGGGTGTCAGCCCAGGCGGATCACTGCTCAAGGGCGGCCGCCGGGTCAGGCTGTGGGACGTGGCCAGCCAGACCTGCACGGCCGCCCTGCCCGGCCCGGAGGGCGCCGCGTCCGCGATGGCGTTCAGTCCGGACGGCGCCACGCTGGCCAGCGGCAACTCCGGCCAGCCGGTGCACCTGTGGCGCTTGGGCAGCCGGTTCCGCAAGGGCCCGGTTACCTTGGCCGGGGATACCGACGTGATGTCGGTGGCGTTCAGCCCCGACAGCCGCACGCTCGCCACGGGCAACTGCCACAAGACGGTCCGGCTATGGAACGTGGCTGCCCGGACGTGCACCGCCACGCTCAGCGGCCACGGCGGATGGGTGTATTCGGTGGCGTTCAGCCCGGACGGCCGCACGCTCGCCACCGGTGGCGGTGACCACATGATCCGGCTGTGGGACGTGGCGGCCCGGGCCTGCTTCGCCACCCTCGCCGACCACAGCGCGATCGTACGCGGCGTCGCGTTCAGCCCGGACGGCAGGATACTCGCCAGCGGTAGCGTCGATGCGACCATCCGGCTATGGGACCCGGCCACCCGGGCCTGCATCGCGACCCTCACCGATGGCTTCACCCCGGTATTCTGCGTGGCGTTCAGCCCCGACGGCTCGCTGCTCGCCGCGGGCGGCCCCGACAGCACGATCCGGCTCTGGGACCTCGCCACCCGGAGCTGCGTCGCCACCCTCACCGGCCACGACAAGGCCGTAACCTCGGTGGCGTTCAGCGCCGACGGCAGGACCCTAGCCAGCAGCAGCCACGACAAGACGGTCCGCCTATGGCAGCTTCGTTAAAGTGCCCTGGTCAAGCTCTGGCGGAGACAGCCGCCCTGGCAGGTCCGGGCCCCGGGCCCGGGGGTGGCTACCCGGGTCGGGGTGGCGGTCCGTGGCTGTGGAGGACTTTGCTGCCGTCGGGGCTGTAGGCGGTGGTGGTGCCGTCGAGGTTGAGGATCAGCGTCCATCCCCACCGGTGCACGGCTACCAGGTGATGGAAGCTGCACAGAAGGGCGCAGTTCTTCACGCTGGTCGTGCCGCCGTCGGCCGTGCGGATGATGTGGTGCACGTGGCAGGCCGCGGCGGGCTGCCAGCACCCGCCGGCCCACTCGCAGTGCCCCCCGGCCCGCAGCGTCACGGCTTGGCGGATCCCGGCCGGGACGGTCTCGGCGTACCCGACGTCGAGGGGCAGGCTGGGCCCGGCCAGCCGGGCGCCGAGCAGCCCGGTCCGCAGCACCGAGGCGAGCCCGCCGGGGCCGGAGACCAGGTCGACGGCCGCGCCGATGATGGCGCGCTGCAGCATCGCCCGGGCGTGCCCGGTCAGGCCG
>Ga0181525_10001056_pt1 | contig 23891 bp, 25 predicted proteins | sample PEATcosm2014_Bin_48_FD_121100 | JGI IMG/M metagenome (GOLD analysis project Ga0181525, IMG submission 121100) | Peatland microbial communities from MTU Mesocosm Facility, Houghton, MI, USA - PEATcosm2014_Bin06_10_metaG | ecosystem: Environmental > Terrestrial > Soil > Wetlands > Peat | place... | reverse complement strand
CCGGTGCCGACCGACAGATCGAACGAAGGACACCTTGGTCATACCTTGACCTGGGTCAGGTCGGGCCGGTGCTGCGTGTTCAACATAGTCACAGACCTTGCCCTGGGTCTGGGGGTGGTAGGGCTTGCCGTGTTTAAAGGTGATGCCCAGCGCGTTGAGCTCTCGCTCCAAGGCGGTGTAGCTGCCGCGATAGGCCGCGGTGTAGATCAAACCATTGTCACTGAGCACGCTGGTCGGGAGGCCAAACTCCTTGACGGTGGCCCAAAAGAGACGTTGCACTGCGCTGGCGGTGGCGACCGGGAGCACCGTGGAGCTTAAGGCGGCGCGCGAGTGGTCGTCGATGAAGTTGACGATCTCCACGTTGGTGCCGTCGGCCAAGTGCCAGTGGGTCATATCGCTCTGCCAGCACTCGTTGGGTTGCTCGGAGGCGAAGCGGATCCAACTGGTGCGGGGACGTTTCTGGGGCTCGGCCGTCACGAACCCTCGTCGCACCAGCACGCGGTGGATGGTGGCGAGGGACGGGGGCAGCGAACCGGACTCTGTGAGGTGATAGTGGATGGTGCGTGCGCCCGAGTCGACGTTCTCTTCGTCGAGGCGCTTGCGCCACGCGACGATCTCGTCTTCTTGAGCCGCTGGGGTGCGATTGGGGGCGTAGCGCGGACCGCGTTTGTGTGCCACGAGCGCCCCTTCGCCACCCTCGCGGTAACGCTGGGCCACTTTCGCGACCCAGGACTTCGATCGACCCGTCGAGATCGCCACCGAACGCAGCGAGCGTCCCTCTTCCACGACCGCCAACGCGGCGTACTTTGCAAGTTCCATCGACACACCCCATCACAAGGTGTCCACGAATTGCTGAGACATGCTGTCCACGAAACCGTGGAACTCTAGACTGCCGGGGGCACTTTTTGGAGGTGAACAGATGAGTGCCGAAGAGGTCGACGCGTACCTGGCGAGCGTGGCCGCCGCTCACCGTGCTGCCCTCACTGCCCTTCGAGCCGCAATTAGAAAACTCGTGCCCGAGGCGGAGGAGATCATCTCGTACCGCATACCGGCCTTCCACGTCGAGGGCGGCGTCGTCGCTGGCTTCGCGGCCTTCAAGAGCCACATGAGCTACTTCCCATTCAGCGGTGCGGTGCTGGGGGAACTGTCGGAGGAGATCGCCGGGTACGCCCACACCAAGAGCGCGCTGCACTTCAGCGTTGAGAGGCAGCTGAGTGACCACCTGGTCGAACTCCTCATCACGGCCCGTCGGAGGGAGATCCGTTCGCGGGGCCGCTAAACCTCTCGTCAGGCGAGTCGGATCGGCGCCGCCGGAACTATCGCGAGGAGATGCTAAGAATCTGTGGTCGGGTGCGCTTTGGCGGAACTCTATGGGGCGAGAGATCAAGAGGTCGTATTTCCGGTAGAGGGCTGGTGCTGCGTGAGCGAGCGGATTGAGGATGACGACGAGCGAGTGATCGTCCGGGTCCTCGTGCGCGGACTCGTCCATGTCGCGCGTCAGGAGATTGAGGCGGCGGAGTCTTCGGTGCGCCGATCGCGATTAGAGGGCGATCCGCTATCGCCAGGTTCGATCCGCAAGCTCCGAATAGCGATCCGTCGCATCGAGTATCAACTCGCCACCATGGGCGAGGTGGACCCCACCCTCGAGGTCAACGAGTTGGTGGATCGACTCCATGAGGTTGGCAAACCCTTCGGCCAGCTGCGCGACGCGGAGATCCTCAGCGCCCGAGTAGCGAAGGCGCTCGGTGATCGCGGCGCCACGCCCGAGGGTGAGCGACTACTCGGTGCGGTTGCCGAAGAGCGCTACCTCGCCCAGCGCGCGAGCGACTCGTGGCTCGACTCGAGCACGTTCCATCACATGCTCGAGTCACTCAATGAGTTCCGGTTGACCTTGCCCTCCGACGCGGTCAGTCCGGCGATGGCGCGACCCGTCGCGCAGCAAGCGATTCGCGCTACCTGGCGTTCGGTCAAGCGAGCCGCGAAGGAAGCCAAAGTCGACTCCGGGGATGAAGCGCTGCACGCCCTGCGGCGTGCGGTGAAACACTCCGTGTATCTGACCCGTGCCTTCTCCTACGTGCTAGGTCCCTCTTCGGAAGAGTTCGTGCTTCGACTCGTCGCGCTGCAGAAGTTGCTCGGTCGCCAGCACGACCACGTCATCGTCGCGATCTGGTTGGAGGAGGCGGGGGACGATGTCGCCTCGCTCAAGCCACTAGCGCACGACGTAAGTCTGGTTGAACGTCAGCGGGCCGCCAACGACGCCGAGCAGTGGACGCGACACTGGCAGAGCGTGCGTGATCTTCACCCTAAAGAGACGGTGATGACGACGTACTCCTTCTTTAGCTAACTGGTCGTCGGCGGTTCTCGGAACGTCGACTCCGAGCTCCACGGTTCGCATATCACCAGCGGGATGTCGCGCCGAGAGCGCCGTTGGTAGCTGGCGTAAGGGCGATAGGCCGCGGTGACCCTCGGCCACAGCACGACCTTCTCCTCGCTCGTCGCGACGCGAGCTCGGTAGCGTCGCCGTTCGCCGTCGATCGCCACCTCGATGTCGGGATGGACGAGGAGATTGCGGAACCAGTCGGGGTCGCGATCGTCGCCACCCTTGGAGGCCACCACCACGAGGCAGCCGTCGTCGACCACCGGGACGGTCAACATCGTCACGTGCGTGACACCCGTTCGGCGCCCGACGCTGTAGAGGTCGATGACCGGCATACCGAAAGCTCGCCGACCCACGCGACCGCCCGTCGCCCGGGCCACGAAACGGTGGAACACGTTGAGGGCCTTGAACCCGACGTCGACCATCGAGTCATTTCGGCGCATCCCTCGAACCTACCCGGGTCGACTCCGAAATTTACAGAGCCACCACACAAAGGGGCCTACAATCCACCTCTGGTCGATGTTCGAGTTAGAAGAGGTGGTCATGAGTGACACGACGGCTGTCGGTAACGACGTGGTGCGGGCCGCGCTCGTGCAGACCAAGTGGACCGGCGACAAGCAGTCGATGATCGACGCGAACGTCAAGCTCGCTCGAGCGGCCGCGGCCCAAGGGGCCCAGGTGCTCTGCTACCAGGAGCTGTTCTACGGTCCCTACTTCTGCCAGGTGCAAGACCCCGAGTACTTCTCCTACACCGAGTCCATCCCCGGCCCGACGACCGAACTCATGCAGGCGCTGGCCCGCGAGACAAACATGGTGCTCGTGGTGCCGATCTACGAGATCGAACAGGAAGGCGTCTTCTATAACACCGCGGTCGTCATCGACGCGGACGGGACCTACCTCGGCAAGTACCGAAAGCACCACATCCCCCAGGTGCAAGGCTTCTGGGAGAAGTACTACTTTCGCCCCGGCAACCTGGGTTACCCGATCTTCCACACCGCCGTGGGGCCGATTGGCGTCTACATCTGTTACGACCGGCACTTCCCCGAGGGGTGGCGGGCGCTGGGTCTCGCGGGCGCCCGCATCGTCTTTAACCCGTCGGCGACCAGTCGCGGGCTGTCGGCGTACCTCTGGAACCTCGAACAGCCCGCGGCGGCGGTCGCCAACGAGTACTTCGTCGGCGCGATCAACCGCGTGGGGGTTGAGCCGCTCGGGGAGAACCACTTCTACGGCTCGTCCTACTTCGTCTCCCCGCGCGGGCAACTCGTCGGGGAGGCCGCGTCGGACAGTGAGGACGAGGTGATCGTGCGCGACCTCGACATGAGCGTCTTAAAGGAGGTCCGCCACACCTGGGCCTTCTACCGAGATCGACGACCCGAGAGCTACGGCGAGCTCGTCGTCCCCTAGAGGAGCACAGATGAGAACTCTGATCAGTGGCGGCACCGTGGTGAACGCGAGCGGACCCATAGCCGCCGACGTGCTCATCGAGGGTGAGATCATCGCCGCCCTCGCCGCACCGAACTCCGCCGAGGCCCTCGCCTGGCGCGAGAACGCGGACCGCGTCCTCGAGGCGAGTGGGCTCTACGTCATTCCCGGCGGGGTCGACGGCCACACGCACATGGAGATGCCCTTCGGGGGGACGCACTCGGTCGACACCTTCGAGACCGGCACGCGCGCGGCCGCCTTCGGCGGTACCACCACCATCATCGACTTCGCGATCCAGTCCAAGGGCCAGAGCCTGCGCGAGGGCCTCGACGCCTGGCACGCCAAGGCCGACGGTCACTGCGCGATCGACTACGGGTTCCACATGATCGTCTCGGACGTGACCGAGTCCTCCTTAAAGGAGATGGACCTCGTGGTGGACGAGGGCGTGAGCAGCTTCAAGCTCTTCATGGCCTACCCCGGTGTCTTCTACTCAACCGACGGCCAGATCCTCGAGGCCATGCAGCAAGCCTCCCGTAACGGCGCGACGATCATGATGCACGCCGAGAACGGCATCGCCATCGACGTGCTCGTCGCCCAGGCGCTGGCGCGCGGGGAGGGCGACCCTAAGTTCCACGGCCTCACGCGACCGTCCGCGCTCGAGGGCGAGGCCACGCATCGCGCGATCCAGCTCGCGCGCGTCGCGGGCGCACCGCTCTACGTGGTGCACCTCTCGGCCGCCGAAGCGCTCGAGGAGGTGGTGACGGCCCGCGACCGCGGTCAGAACGTCTTCGCCGAGACCTGCCCGCAGTACCTGTTCCTCTCTGACGGCGACCTCGCGCGCGAGGGGTTCGAAGGCGCCAAGTTCGTCTGTTCGCCACCGCTGCGCAGCGAGCACACCCACGCCGACCTCTGGCGGGGACTGCGCACCGACGACCTCTCGGTCGTCTCGACCGACCACTGTCCCTTCTGTTTCAAGGAGCAAAAGGAGCTCGGCCTCGGGGACTTCTCCAAGATCCCCAACGGCATCCCGGGCGTCGAGCACCGCGTCGACCTCATCTACCAGGGCGTCGACCAGGGGGAGATCTCCCTGGCCCGGTGGGTCGAGGTCACCTCGACGACCCCGGCGCGACTCTTCGGCCTCTTCCCGAAAAAGGGTGTGATCGCGCCGGGCGCCGACGCCGACGTCGTGCTCTACGACCCCACGGCCAAGCAGGTCTTCTCGGCCGCGACGCACCACATGAACGTCGACTACTCCGCCTACGAGGGACTGTCGATCACCGGCCAGGTCGCGACGGTGCTCTCTCGCGGCGCGGTCGTCATCGAGGGGGGCACCTACGTCGGACGCCCGGGCGCGGGCAACTTCCTGCGGCGGGGCCTCAACGGGTACCTGCGTTGAGTAGCCGGATCTAGCCGTGGACTTCGGTCTCGTCGCCCAGACCAACGCGCCGTCGAGGGACGTCATCGCCCTGGCCCAACGGGCCGAGGCGGCCGGCTTCACCCACTTCTGGACGTTCGACTCGGTGGTGCTCTGGCAGGAGCCCTTCGTCATCTACTCCCAGATCCTCGCCAACACCTCGACGATCACCGTCGGTCCAATGGTCACCAACCCCATCACCCGCGACTGGACGGTGACGGCGTCGCTCTTCGCCACCCTCAATGAGATGTTCGGACCACGCACCATCTGTGGCATCGGGCGCGGCGACTCCGCGCTACGCGTCACGGGCAAGTCGCCGGCCTCCCTGGCGACGCTCGGGGCCTCCATGGGCGTGATCAAGGACCTGGTCGAGGGTCGCGAGGTGACGCTGAACGATCGCCGCGTCAAGATCCCCTGGGTCGAGGGTGGGGAGCTCGACGTCTGGATGGCCGCCTACGGACCGAAGGCGCTCGACCTCGCGGGTCGCTCGGCCGACGGTCTCATCATGCAGCTGGCCGACCCCTTCATCGTGCGCTGGGCGATCGAGACCGCGCTCGCGGCGCGGGGCGACGCCGGGCGGGCCACCGAGGCGTTCGACGTGTGCGTCGCGGCGCCGGCCTACGTCGGCGCGGACCTCGCGCACCAGCGCGACCAGGTGCGGTGGTTCGGGGGGATGGTCGGCAATCACGTGGCCGACATCGTCGAGCGCTACGGGTCCGACGACGCGGTCGTGCCCCCGGCCCTCACCGAGTACATCAAGGGTCGAAAGGGCTACGACTACCAACACCATGGCAAGGCCGGCAACCCCGACGCCGAGTTCGTGCCCGACGAGATCATCGACCGGTTCTGCGTGCTGGGGCCCGTCGAACACCATCGGGAACGACTCCTCGAGTTGGCCGACCTCGGGGTGAGTCAGTTCTCGCTCTACCTCATGCACGACGATCCCCAAGGGACCATCGACGCCTACGAGAAGGACGTCATCGGCTCGCTGTAGGGGCGGCGACCGGCTCGGCGTGCGGGCGGATCCCGATCAGCACGATGATTAGTGCGGCGACGACGAAGGCCACGCAGAGTAAGAAGGAGAGCTGGTAGCCCTTTACGAGTTGGCCGTGCGCGGCGACGGTGCGCGCGGCGGCGATCGTCGCCAACGCGGCGAGGCCCACCGCGGAGCCGACCTGGAGTGCGGTGACGAAGAGCCCACCGGCGAGACCGCGGTCCTGCGGCGGGACGTTCTGGGTGACCGCGACCGCCACGGCCGGGAAGAGCAGTCCAATCCCCACGGCGGTGAAGAGCAGACCGCCTAGGACGTTGACCTGGTAGGTGCCGGTGGCGCTGATGTGAAAGAGCCAGAACTGGCCGAGGCCGAGGGAGACCAGTCCCGCCAGGAGCACCTTCTTCATGCCGAATCGCGCGAGGAACCGTCGCGTCAAGATCGAAGAGACGATCATCACGGTCCCCGTCGCGGGCACGAGCGAGAGCCCCGTTAGGATCGGACTGAAGTGCAGGACCCGTTGGAGATAGAGCGAGATGAAGTACACGTAGCCCGCCAGTATTGCGCCGGTCAGCGTCATGACCAGTAGGGCCGTGCGCCGCGTGACGTCCGAAAAGATGCGAAAGGGCACCATCGGCGCGGCGACGCGCCGCTCGACCACGATGAAGGACACCGCGAGGGCGGCCGCGAGGACGAGGGCGACGAGCGCGACGGGCGAGGAGAAGCCCTTCTGCTGACCCTGGCTCAGTCCGAAGATGAGCGTGGCGATCGACGCGGTCGCGAGCACGGCGCCCCAATAGTCCAGACGCACCCCTCGCCGCTCGGCGTCTCGTGGCAGAATTCGCAGCATCATCACCACGAGTACGAGGATGATCGGCGGGTTCACGAGGAAGATGGCGCGCCAACCGATGTACTGAGTGAGCACCCCGCCGAGCACGATCCCGGCGCTGGCGCCGCCGGCGGTCGCCGCCTGGAAGAGACCCAAGGCCCGAGTACGGGCCGCGCCCTCTTCGAAGAGATCAGAGATCGTCGCGAGCGCCTGGGGCGCGACCATCGCGGCGCTCGCACCTTGAGCGAACCTCGACGCGATCAGCACGAAGGACGTCTGGGCGAGACCCGCGCTCAGCGAGGTGACGCCGAAGAGGACCAGTCCGATCACCATGAGGCGGCGGTGACCCGTCAGGTCCCCGAGTCGTCCCCCGAAGAGCAGCAGGGATCCGAAGGTGAGCGCGTACCCCGTCACGATCCACTGCAGGTCCGCCGGCACCAGACGGAGCTCGCGTTGGATGGTCGGTAGTGCGACGTTCACGATGGAGAAGTCGAGCTGCAGGACGAACTGGGCCGCCGCCACCAGGGCGAGCGCTACTCCTCGTTCCGTCGTTGCGTCAGCCATTCGTGGGACCCTACTGGCTCGCGCGCTGTCTTAGGCTGAGGAAATGGCGGCGGACTACGACGACGGGCGGATCGTCTGTGACGCGAGTGGCCTGCGCATCCGCATGTACTACTTCCCCGCCGGCACCAAGGTCATCCCGTATCGCTCCATCAAGGGCGTGCGTCGCTTCGACATGACCCCGCTGCGCGGTCAGTGGCGAATCTGGGGTACCGCGAACTTCAAGTACTGGGCGAATCTCGATACGAAGCGACCGTCGAAAAGAGCGGGCCTGCTCCTCGACGTCGGTAAGTCCGTGAGTCCCTTCATCACGCCCGACGACGCCGACGCGGTCGAGGCGTTGATTCGCGAACGAGCGAATCTCGGCCCCGACGACGGGACGACCATGAAGAGCCCCTTCGTCTAGGAGGACGGTGATCGCTCGCCGAGGATCCGCCGCGTGCCCGATACCAGTAGGACGGCGAAGGCGACGCCGGTGACGAGTTGACTCAGGAAGAGCACGTGCAGCACCCCGAAGAACGTGAGCGCCGCGAGGACGAGGCCGCCGTACTGCACCGCGAGCACGGGACCGAGCGCGCGCGTCGTTAGGTAGATCCACAGCGACGCGAGGGACTCGTAGACGGTGATCGCGACCCCGACGGCGACGTGGAGGTCCTTCAGACCGACGTTCAACGTGTAGGGGAACGTCGTGACCAACGTCAAGAGGAGTACCGCGCTGTAGAGGCGAAGGAGCGACACCATCCGTCTCGACGCCCCGGACCCGACGACGGCGCGGCGGCTGACGTCAAAGGTCAGGAGCACCGGCACGAGTAACGCCACGCTGTAGGGGACGACGGTCTTTACGTGCACGCCGTAGTTGCTCATACCACCCTCGTCGGCCTTCAGCACGAAGCCGGGGTGCAGGGCCACGCAGAGCCCGATCATCAGCGCGAAGGTGACTTGACCGATCGCCACCTCGCGCGCCTGAGCGCTCGCCAGGTCGTTCCGACGAAGGCGATCGTCCGCTGGCGGCGTCACGGTCACGCGGTCGCCCACCCGCTCGGCGTCGTTTCGTCAGCGCCCCGGCTGCGCGTGCCCGGGCGCCGAGGTGCTTGACTGAGGGACGTCGCGGGAGTCATGGCGCTCACGCTAGGCCAGTGGCAACGCGACGCGAAGGGGGAAGCGTGAGACCGGTCATCGTGCAGGAGTTCCTCTCGCTTGACGGCGTGATGCAGGCGCCGGGTGACGCGAGTGAGTTTCCCCGTGGCGGTTGGCAGCGACAGTTCGTGGGCGAGGACCACCTTCGCATCGTCGTCGAGCAGATGCGCGAGGCGGACGCCCTGTTGCTGGGGCGCAAGACCTACCAGGGCTTCGCGGCGGTGTGGCCTACCGTGACGGGTCTGGAGGGACTCGCAGATCGCATGAACGAGATCGAGAAGTACGTCGTCTCGCGCACGCTCAACAAGGTCAGCTGGAACGCCACGTTGCTCCACGGCGACGTCGCCGAGGCCGTCCGAGAACTCACCGCCCAGCCCGGGAACGGCCTCCTCGTCCTGGGGAGTCGCGACCTCGTTCGCTACCTCCAACGACACGACCTCGTCGACGAGTATCGGCTGTGGATCCATCCGGTGATCGTGGGATCGGGTGGCCACCTCTTCGACGCCGGACTCGACACCGCGCTGTGGGCCCTGAAGGACGTCGCTGTAACGAAGGAGGGCGTCGCCATACTGACGTATGTGCGTTCGAGCGGACACTAACCTCGTGGCCGCGAGCGCTCGCTCTCTGAAGGGAGAACCATGGACGTGGTGGCTGATCACATAACGGTTATCGGCGCGAGTTGGTGTCCCGACTGTCGACGCGCGAAGGAGTTCTTGGGTCAACAACGCGTGGCCTACGACTGGATCGACCTCGAGACACACCCCGAGGCCACCGAGATCGTCGAGCGCATCAATGGCGGGAGCCGGTCGATCCCGACGATCATCTTTCCCGACGGTTCTCACCTGACCGAGCCCGGTAACGACGAACTGGCCGAGAAGCTCGGCCTCTCGCGCTCGGCCAAGTCCGAGTGCTACGACGTCATCATCGTCGGAGGCGGCCCGACGGGCCTCACCGCCTCGATCTACGCCGCGCGGGAGAACCAGCGCGTACTCATCGTCGAGAAGTCCGCACCGGGCGGTCAGGCGGGGGTGACCGAACGACTGGACAACTATCCGGGATTCCCCGACGGCGTGGCCGGGCACGAACTGGCCGACCGCATGCGGCGTCAGGCCGAACGCTACGGCGTCGAGATCCTCGAAGCGGTCGCGGTGACCGGTCTCAAGGTCGACGGCGAGTGGGTCGCGGTCACCACCGCCACCGGCGAGATCTACCGCGCACACGCCGTGCTGCTGGCGACGGGGTCGGTGTACCGGCGCACCGGCGCCGAAGGCGAGTCCGACCTCATCGGTGCGGGCATCCACTTCTGTGCCACCTGTGACGGCCCCTTCTACCGAGGGGTGGAAGAGGTGCTGGTGATCGGTGGTGGCAACAGCGGATTGGAGGAGGGCCTCTTTCTCACCCAGTTCGCCGAGCACGTGACGGTCGTGGAGTACTCCGAGATGCTCAAGGGCGGGCGACTCCTACAGGACAAGGTCAACGCGCACCCCAAGATGTCGGTCGCGACCAGTACCAAAGTCATCGGCTTCAACGCCGGCGCGAGCGGAAAACTGGAGACCGTCGAGCTCGAAGACCGTGCGTCGGGCGAACGCCGGCTCCACCCCGCCGCGGGTGCCTTCGTCTTCATCGGCCTCGACCCCAACACGTCGTTCTTGAACGGCGAGGTGGAGCTCGACGACTTCGGGTTCATCGTGAGCGACGAGCAGTTTCGCACCAACGTGCCGGGCGTCTTCGTCGCGGGGGACGTGCGACGGGGCTCGACCAAGCAGTTAGCGTCCGCGGTCGGTGAGGGTGCGGCGGCCTCGATTCAGATTCGCTACCACCTCGACAAGCTCGCCTCGGTCTGAGCTAACCCATCGTGCGGAGGTGCGCTCCGAGCGCGAACTCCTCGCGCCCCTTCGACGTGAGGCGCCACACGCTCTGGTGACCTTTCACGGTCCACTCCGTGGGCCCTCCGACGAGCGCGGTCTTCTCGTCGACCCCGAGGACCGTCATCGTCGCCTCGTCGGGCAAGACGAAACGCGTCAGGAGGTCGGGCACCCGCGCGGCGAAGGCGTCGAAGTGGGGGATCACCCCGAGGTGGGGGAGGAGGCCGAGGCCGGCGGTGCTCCCCTTGCGGGGGTGGCGCAGCGAGGGGATCCAGGCGCCGAGCGCCATGGCGCCCGCCGAGCACCCCGCGAGGGCCGCGCCGCCGCGCCACGTGGACTCGATGGCCGACCACACGAGGGTGTCGCGCAACGTCTCGGCCAGGTAGTTCGGGTCGCCGCCCGAGAGGTAGATCAGACCCGCGCCGGCGACGAGGTCAGCGAACTTCGGGTCGTTGGCGTCGTCGCGGTCGTTGACCGGGACGATGACGGGCTCTACGCCCAGGCGCTCGGCTTGGGCGACCCCTAGCTGGTGCCAGTGCTCGACGACCGACGGGCCGTCTTGGACGGCGGCGGTGGCGAGTTGTACGTAACGCGGTGCGCGGCCCTCGATCAATGAGCCTTCGAGGTCAGCCATCTCGGGCAGGTACTCACCCGATCCGACGAGGGCAATCGGGCCCGGCGTCTGCTCGCTCATCGCCCTCCCGTGCCCGTCGATCGCAGACGAGGCGAGGCCCCGTCGTTCATGCCAATCTATATGTCACGAAATGGCCTCGAACGCGCGCGGCGGTCGCGGTCGCGGCGTGGGGGAGGTGCGATGGGCGACGAGACCGAGCAGACCCTGAGCCCGCGAGAGACCGAGTACGGTTTCGTGGTCGAGCGCGAGATGCGCTCGTCGCCCGAGCGGGTCTTCGCGGCGTGGACCGAACGCTTCGACACCTGGTTCGCGCTCCCGGGAGCGATCTCGATGGACGCCTCGGTGGGGCGACCGTACTGGTTCGACGTCGAGCACGAGGGCACGCACTACTCGCACTACGGTCGCTTCCTCCAGGTGAAGGCGGACCGACTGCTCGAGTTCACGTGGGTCACCGGCCGCAACGGGACCGACGGGGCCGAGACGGTCGTGCGCGTCGAGCTCAGTCCCCGCGACGCCGGGACGCTCCTGCGCCTCTCGCACGGGGGCTTCTACGACGAGGTGGCCGTAACGCGACACCGCGACGTGTGGCCGATGATCCTCGAACACCTCGACGCGAAACTTCAAGGCGAAGCTGGCTAGGGAGCCGGGCCGAGCTCTGGGGCCACGCGCGAAGAGACGCTAGGCGAGCGTCTCTTCGCGAGCGACCTCACCGCGAGTGAACAGCACCGTGAGCACGAAACTGAGCACGAGCGCCAGCAGCACACCGAGGTTCGCGTAGGCCCACTGTCCGCTCTTGCCCCCGAGGCCGATCGGACCGAGCAGGTACCCCTGCCAGTTCAGCCACGACGCCGCGGAGTTGGTCACGAGCCCGAGGCCGAGCACCGAAGAGAGGATGGTGATCAAGATGGGCGTCGCCCGAAGGTCACCGTAGCGACCGGTGGTGGCGAAGAGGTCACGGTCGGCGTAGTCCTTTCGCCGAAGCGCTAAGTCGCCGAGAAAGACCCCGCACCAGGCCGCGATGAGCACGCCGATGGTGATGAGGAACCCCTCAAACTGTCCGAAGAAGTTCTTGTTCACGAAGAGGATGTAGATCGTGCCCAGCAGCATGATCACGCCGTCCACCCCGGCCGCCGCGTAGCGGGGTATCCGCAGGCCCGCCGAGAGGAGGGCGAGGCCCGAGGAGTAGATATCGAGCACCGCGCCCCCGACGAGGCCGAGGATGGCGACGATGACGAACGGCACGAGGAACCAGGTCGGCAGGAGGTTGGCGAGGGCGCCCACGGGATTGTCGCCCACGGCGCTCTCCAGGTTCGACGACGATCCGGCGAGCAAGAGACCGAAGAAGAGGAGCACCAGGGGCGCGACCGATGAACCGAACGCGGTCCACCATACGACGCCGCGCGACGAGGCGCTGCGCGGGAGGTAGCGCGAGTAGTCGGCCGCGACGTTCACCCAACCAAGTCCGAAGCCGGTCATGACGAACACCAGCGCGCCGACGGTCGCCTGGAACGTGCCACTGTGCAGGTGGCTGACCGTGTGCCAATCGATGTGCTTGATGGTCAGCCCGATGAAGACGACCGTGAGGATCGCGGTCACCACCGTGATGATGACCTGCATGCGCATGATGAGGTCAAAACCCATCACGCCGCCCGCGATGATGAGCGCCGCGATGACGATCATCGCCACGACCTTCGTCGCGTCGCCGCCGCTCCAGCCGATGCGGGCGAAGACCGTCGAGGTCGCGAGGACCGCGGTCACCGTCAGCGCGGTCTCCCAGCCGACGCAGAGCAACCACGAGATCCCCGACGGGAGGCGGTTGCCTCGTACGCCGTAGGCCGCGCGACTGAGGACCATCGTGGGCGCGGATCCGCGCTTGCCCGCCGTGGCGATGACGCCGCAGAGCCAGAAGCTAAAGACGATGCCGATGGCCCCCACCACCACGGCCTGCCAGAAGGAGATGTTGAACTCGAGCACGAAGGCGCCGTAACTGAGACCCAGCACCGAGACGTTGGCTCCGAACCACGGCCAGAACAGCTCGCGCGGATGACCCTTTCGCTCGCCTTCGACGATGACGTTGATGCCGTTTTCTTCGATGCGAAGCGCACTGCCGCCGGCGCCCGATGCCCGCTCTGCTAGATCGTCGCTCACGAGACCTCCTCGCGACAACCCCGTGCGTCGCTGGCAACGAGTGTAGGAGGTGGCGAGTGCCCCTACGTCCGGCCGACGCACGGAAGAGATTTCACGACGCTCACTAGGGTTGGCTCATGAGCGGCGCACCTCGGCTCTTCTGCCTCGACACGGTACTCGTCGACGTCGTGTTGAGGGTCGCCGCGTTGCCCGAGCGCGCCAGCGACACCCTCGCGGCCGAACAACTCATCACCACGGGCGGGGGCTTTAACGCGATGAGCGCCGCGACCCGACAGGGCCTCGAGGTCGTCTACGCCGGTCGGCTCGGGGCGGGGCCCTTCGCCGACGTGGCGCAGGCGTCGTTGCGTGGTGAAGGGGTGGCCGCACCGATCGAACGAAACGGGACACTCGACACCGGGATCTGCGTGGTACTCGTCGAGCCCGACGGCGAGCGATCATTCGTGTCCTCGCGTGGGGCGGAGGACACCCTTCGAGCCAGTGACCTCGACGCCCTCGACGTGCGATCCGGTGACGTCGTGTTGGTGTCGGGCTACAACCTGATGTACTCCGGCATCGCCGAGGCCGTGTTGACGTGGCTGGTGCAGCTCCCGCTCGACGTGCTCGTGGCCTTCGACCCGGCCACTCGAGTGATCGACATTCCTGCCGCGAACCTCGAATCGGTGTTGGCGCGCACGGACTGGCTGCTCTGCAACGCGAGGGAGGGGGAGGCGCTCTCGAAGAGGGCCGACGTCAACGAGAGCGCCTCACTGCTCGCCACGATGAGTGATCGAATGAACGTGCTGATTCGAAGTGGCGCGACGGGCTGTGTCGTGGCCCCGAACCATCGCGTCGCGGTGGCCGTCGACGGTTTTCCCACGACCGTTGTCGACACGAACGGGGCCGGCGACGTCCACAACGGCGTCTTCCTGGCCGAACTCGCCTCGGGGCAGTCGCCCTACGACGCGGCCCGATGGGCCAACGCCGCGGCCGCCATTGCGATCAGTCGCTTTGGACCCTCGACGGGCCCGTCGCGCGACGAGGTCGCCGCCTTCGTCACCGGCACCTAGAAGTAGTTCTCGCCGAGTTCCTCACTCCAGTGCGCGACCCGTAGTTCCCCTCGGGGACCGCTCCAGGAGTACACCGGCTTGATGTCGAGGACCTGGGTATCGTTGATCGCGTCGAGGCCGCGAACTACGAGTGAACGTTTGTCGACGCGCTCGAGTGCGACGACCGAGAGCATCAGGCGGTTGGGTCGGTCCTTGTTTCGCTGGGCGAAGATGCCCACGTCAGGCCAGTCGGGGTTGCCCCGCGGACGGCGGTGCCAGGGGCCCGGCGGGACGTTCTCGGCCAGCGCGGCGAAGAAGACGACCTCCACGTGGGAGAACGCCGCCAAACCACGAAGGGCCGCCGTCGGGACGTCGTCGGCCAGCTCGATGGTCGAGACGAAGTCGTCCCAGTTGTCGTCGGCGAGTTCGCGGCGCTCGTTGCGCACGTAGGCGACGGTGCGCATCACGGGTTCCACGAGTCCCAATCTATCGATATGAGGATTTATTCGTCAAAGTTGACAAAAATACGAAAACGAGGGCGATAAGGTTTGGCGTTCAAGAGGGGGCGAGATGGCCGAGTTGACCTTTACGTACGGGACGATGGCCGCCGGGAAGTCCACGCTCGCCCTCCAGCTGTGCTGGCAACTGCGCGAGAGTCGCAGTGACGTGGCGCTGTGGACCTTCGGCGACCGCAGCGCCGAAGGAATGGTGACCAGTCGCATCGGTATCGAAGCCGCCGCCGAAGCGGTCGAGCCCGGTGCGTCCCTCGACGGCCCGGCGGGGCAGCTGCTGGCTCGAGGCGTGAAAACCCTGGTGGTTGACGAGGCCCAGTTCGCGACCGCGGCGCAGATCGACGAACTGGCGTGTTTGGTCGACGAACACGGCGTCGACGTGCACGCCTTCGGGCTCTCGGCGGACTTCCTCCTCAACGTCTTTCCGGCCTCGGCACGCCTCTTCGCAATCGCCGACTGGGCCCACGAACTGCCGTTGACCTCATCGTGTTGGTGCGGTCAAAAGGGCCGCTGCAACGCCCGAGTGGTCAACGGAGTCGTGGCGCGCGAGGGCACGCAGTTCGTCACCGGCGACGTCGCCGAAGGTGCGGTGCACTACCAGGTGCTCTGTCGAACGCACTACCGACTCGGCCAGCTCGGACCACCACCGGACTAACTGGCTCGACCGCCCCGAAATTGGCCATATTTTGTCCAATCTTGATCGTGGTGGACGTAGTGGGTGGTGCAGACTGTACCGATGTCCTTCGAGCTCAGCACCACGCCACTGGCCCTCTCTGAGGTGGGCGAGATCTGCTCGAGCCCGTGGGCGATCTTCGAGGAGTGCCCGCACTGCGGCACCTCGCTCAGCGCCGAGCACGCCCACTTTCGCTGCGGCGGCTGCGGGTGGCGCGATAGCTGCTGTGATTAGTCCGATTTCTTAGTAAATCTCTCGATTTCTCTTTCATTTCACTTACCACGTAACTGCACTTCACCTTCCGTTAACTTTCCATTCCTAGTTTGCTTCTGGCAAAACATTCGAGCGTCGAATGGTCGCGTCAGCAGTTCAACCTTTCTTTAGGAGGAAAGTTCAGAATGAAGAAATCACTCAGGCTTCTCTCGGCGGTTGCACTCGCCGTCAGTGGCCTCATCACCGTGGCGATTCTGCCCGCAAGTGGCGCGGCCAAGACCACCAAGGCGGTCTGTTACAAGCTGAGCGGCACCGCGGTCAAGTCAGCCAAGTTCAAGGGTCACTGCCCGGCCGGCTGGTCCAAGACCAAGCCCAAGCCCAAGGCACCGAGTTTGATGGGCTCGAATAAGCCCGGCGACACTGACCTCGTCGTCCCCAGCGCGACCACGCTCAACATCAACGGCTCGTCCTTCGACGCACCGTTGGTCGGCGTGACGACGTCGGGTTCGACGGCCTACAGCGCCGGTGGCAAAGTGACCTTCAGTGCCTATCCGGCCGGTGGTTCGGGTTCGGGTCGCACCGGCATCACGAACGGTTCGCTCCAGATTGGCTTCTCGGACGTTCCGATGACGGCGGGCGCGGGCACGCTGCCCAGCGGCGTGACCGAGGCGAACTACGTCCAGGTGCCCTACCTCGAGGGTGGCGCGGTCGTGGGTTACAACCTCGGTGGTGGCTTCGACGGACTGAAGCTCACCGCGACCGAAGTCGCCCAGATCTACAACGGGACGATCACCCAGTGGTCGGACCCTTCGATCGTGGCGACCAATGGTGGCGCGACCTCGACACTCGGTAAGGCCCTCACCGAACTCGGCACCGCGAACGAGCCCAAGGACACCATCAAGGTGCTCTACCGTGCGGCCAGTTCCGGGACGACCGAGGCCTTCACCTACTGGCTCTACGACGCCGGTAACTCGGGCATCGCGCCCAGTGGTGGATCGGTCATGGAAGGATCCGGCGGTAAGTGGGGGGCGACCAACATTGACGGTGTCGCGAACAACGCGGGCATGGCCACGACGCTGGACGCAACGCTCGGTGCCATTGGCTACGTCGAGTACAGCTACGTCTTGATCCCCGGCAACAGCCGGATCCAGATCGCGTCGCTCCAGGACAAGAACGGCCAGTGGCTCCAGCCCAGCTTGACCAACATCGGCAACGCCGCCACGGCCGCGGGGTCCACGGTCACCCCGGACACCTTCGCGATCGTCGACGAGCCGGGTAACAACGTCTGGCCCTTCGCGACCTACAGCTGGGCGATCGTGCCCAAGGTGGAGTCGAGTGAGGCCGTCTGTGAAGCAGCGACGAAGTACCTCGACTGGGAGACGCACTACGGACAGAGCTTGGCCGAAGGCGAGGGCTACGTTCCGCTGCCCGCCGTGACCCAGGCCTACGCCCGGGCGCAGCTCGAGACGGTCACCTCCGGCGGCACGGTCTGCGTGACCCAGAGCACCTGATCGGTACCCACCACATCTAAGAGAGGAAGTTGGTAGTTCACGGCATGGACCCAGTAGCTGTCGACATCCTTCGGGACGAGGAGGTGGTGGCGGAGAATATTCCCGCCGCCACCCCTCGTTCGTGGTACTCGAGCGTCCTCGTCCTGGCGGCCCTCCTCTTCGCGGCGGTCAGCGTGGGCTTCGTGGGCTCGATCTTTTGGAGTTCACTGCCGACGTGGGTCCACCACGGCGGGACCCTGCTGACGAGTTCGGCGTGGGTCTCGCCCACGGGTCCCTTCGGGGGGCTCGCCATGATCTCGGGGACCTTCGAGACCTCGATCATCGCCCTGGTCATCGCCGTGATCATCGGCCTGGGGACGTCGATCTCGATCGTCTTTTTCATTCCCCGACGGTTCCGCACCATCGTGGCCACGCTGGTCGAACTACTGGCCGCGATCCCGAGTGTCGTCTACGGCCTCTGGGGACTGCTCGTGATCGCGCCGTGGATGGAGGTCACGGTGAACCCGTGGCTTAACAAGTGGCCCTTCGCCAGGACCATCTTCGGCAACCCCGGTCAAGAGTTCGGCACGTCGCTCCTGCTCGCCTCGATCGTGCTCGGCATCATGATCCTGCCCACCTTCGTGGCGATCAGTCGCGAGGTCATCGCGGTCGTGCCCCAGGACCTGCAAGAGGCGAGCCTCTCGCTCGGCGCCACGCGATGGCAGATGATCCGAGAGGTCGTCCTCCCGACCGCCAAGATCGGTCTCTTCGGAGCCACGTTCCTCGCCCTGGCGCGGGCGACGGGTGAGACGGTCGCGGTCGCGCTGGTGGCGGGTAGCGTCGCCAACGCCCAGTTCCACCTGGGCTATCCCGGCACGTCGATCGCGGCGTGGATCGCCACGGAGTTCGGCGAGTCCCAGGGCTCGGAAATCTCCGCGCTGATGGCGCTCGGCGTGATCTTGATGGTGCTGAACGTCTGTCTGGCCCTCATCAGTCGCCAGCTGGTGAGCCGTCAGCGAAAGGTCCTGGCCCGCGTATGAGCGACCTCAAAGAACTCGAAGAGCCCACCGAGCCGAGCAGCTCGTCGCGCGAGGAGATCCGCCGGATCTCCGACAACGCACGCGCTCGCCGCGTCGTCGTCTCGCGCGTCATGGTCGCCCTCTGTGGCGTCGCCCTGCTGATCGCCGCCGTGCCACTCGTCGCGCTGTTGTACCAACTGATCAACAAGGGAGTCGGTCAGATCGACTGGACCTTCTTCACCAAGTTGCCCGAGACACCGACGTTGATCGCCCCGAACGCGACCGGCGGCATCTCGAACGCCATCATCGGGACCATCGCCCTCACCATCTACGCGTCCATCCTCGCCATACCGGTCGGGGTGTTGGTGGGAGTCTACCTCGCCGAGACGAACTCGAAGTTCGCGACGACGCTGCGGGTGATCGCCCAGACCATGGCCGGGGCGCCGTCGATCTTGATGGGACTGTTCGCCTTCTCCCTCATCGTGCACGATCTCAACATCGGGTTCACGGCGTTCGCCGGCTCCTTCGCGTTGGCGGTCTTGATGTTGCCGGTGATCATCATCTCGACCGAGATCGCGGTGCGCAACGTGCCGAACTCGCTCCGTGAGGCGGGCCTCGCGCTCGGCGCGAAGCCGCACATGGTCTCGACCAAGGTCGTCTTGCCATCGGCGGTCACGGGCATCGTCACCGGGGTCATCCTGGCGATCTCGCGCGCGGTCGGGGAGACCGCGCCGGTGTTGCTGGTGATCGGCGGAGGTTTCACGAACTCGTGGCAGCCCTTCAACCCGGTCTCGGCGATGCCGCTCTCGATCTTCGAGAACGCCAAGTCCGAGTGGCCGAGCCAGCGCGCCCAGGTCTGGGGAATCGCGTTAGTCCTGGTCGCGTTCGTGTTCGTATTAAGCCTTACCGCCCGGATTTGGGCTTCGAGAAAGCAGCAGGTTAGAAACTAACTATGGAAGAGACAGAGATCATGACCGAGATCCAAGCCGTACCCACCACCCAAGTCGTGACGCCGCGCGTGCGCGGTCCGATCGAGATGCAACTCAAGAACGTCGCGGTGGGCTTCCACGGGCGCGTCGCGGTGCGCGACTGCACCTTCGACGTCGAGAAGAACCGCGTGACGAGCCTGATCGGTCCGTCGGGCTCGGGCAAGACGACGCTGCTTCGTGCGCTCAATCGCCTGCACGACCTGACGCCGGGCGCGAAGGTGAGCGGCCAGATCATCCTCGAGGGCACCGACATCTATCGCGGCGACCTGACGGTGACCGAACTGCGCACGCGCGTCGGTATGGTCTTCCAACGTCCCAACCCCTTCCCGACGATGTCCATCTACGACAACGCCGTCTCGGGGCTGCGCTTTAACGGCATCAAGAAGAAGTCACTGCTCGACGAGGCGGCCGAGAACTCCCTGCGCTCGGCGGCCCTGTGGGACTCGGTGTCGAGTCGTCTAAAGGTGGCGGCCTCGAACCTCTCGGGGGGCGAGCAGCAGCGGCTCTGCATCGCGCGCGCCCTGGCCCTCGAGCCGGAGGTGCTGTTGATGGACGAGCCCACCTCGGCGCTCGACCCGATCGCGACGCTGCGCATCGAAGAACTCATGACGAGCCTGAAGAGTCGCGTCACGGTCGTGATCGTGACCCACAACATGCAACAGGCCGCGCGAATCTCCGACGACTGCGCGTTCTTGTTGATGGGCGAGGACCGGGCGGGCGAGCTCATCGAGTTCGACACCACCGACAAGATCTTCAACAACCCCGTCGACTCGCGCACCCTCGACTACACCCTCGGTCGCTTCGGTTGAGGGGGACCCCTCGGGGCGTGACAGACTAACCGTCACGACCGTTCGGGGGGTGTTGTGTGGGCAATGAACTATGGCAGGAGTCGGCCTCGACGCTCGCTAATCTGATTCGCTCGGGTCAGGCGTCGTCGCGCGAGGTCGTACAGGCGCACCTCGATCGCATCGACGCGGTCAACGGCGCGCTGAACGCCGTGGTCGAGGTGCGACCCGACGAGGTCCTTCAAGAGGCCGACGCCGCCGACGCCGCCCGCCGCGAAGGACGGGCCCTCGGGGCGCTGCACGGCGTTCCCTTCACCGTGAAGATCAACCTCGACGTCGCCGGGTACGCGACCAGCGAGGGCTGCGTGGTCCTCAAGGACTTCGTCGCCTCCAGCGACGCGCCGGTCGTCGAGCACATGCGCCGCGCGGGCGCGGTGGTGCTCGCGCGCACCAACATGCCCGACCTCGGCCTGCGCATCAACACGGTGTCCTCGCTCTTCGGTGCGACGCACAACCCCTGGAAGCACGGGGTCACCGCGGGCGGCTCCTCGGGCGGCGAGGCGGCGGCGATCGCCTCGGGCATGAGCCCCGTCGGCCTCGGCAACGACATTGGGGGATCGCTCCGTAATCCCGCCTACTGCTGCGGTGTCGCGTCGATCAAGCCTTCCCGAGGACGGGTCGCCCAAGGTAACCCCAGCGCCCTCTTCGAGATGCCCATCAACGCCCAGATCATGTTGGCCGACGGCGTGTTGGCCCGACACGTCAGCGACGTGCGCCGGGGTCTCGAGGTCGTCATGGGCGCCCACCGGGGTGACCCGCAGTCCTTCGACGCGCCGCTACACGGACGTCCGGTCGCCAAGCGCGTGGCGCTCGTCGCCGAACCCGCCGGTGGCGACACCGACGCGGGCGTCGCCGAGGGCGTGCGCATCGCCGGACGAGCCCTGGAGGCGGCCGGGTACGAGGTCGAGGAGGTCGAACCGCCGATGCTCCTCGACGCCTACTTCTCCTGGACCGAGTTGATGATGACGAGCCTCGCGGTCGCGCGGCCGCTGATCGAACCGGTCATGGGCGAGGAGGGCCGTCGCTTCTTGGAGCTCCTCTCGTCCTACGAGTTTCCGCCCGCCACCCCCGAGTCCACCGCCCAGATGTTCGCGACCCGCTACAAGGTGGCGCGCGCCTGGCGGGAGTTCTTCACCGACTACCCGCTCCTCGTGGGGCCGACGTGGACCCAGCCGCCCTTCGAGTTGGACTACGACGTGAAGGACGCGGAGTCGGCCATGAAGGTCATCGAGGGCTACCGATTCGTCTTGCCCGCCAACTTGCTCGGACTTCCCGCGGCGTGCGTGGCTACGGGGATTGCCAACAGTCTGCCCACGGGCGTGCAGGTGATCGGCGACCTCCTACGTGAGGACCTCTGTCTCAACGCCGCCGAAGCGATCGAGGAGAGCGTCGGGGTCTTGACCCCCATTGACCCGCGCACCTAAGTGGACGTCGTCGTCCGTCCGATCGAGCGGTCCGACGTCACGGCGGCCGTACTGGTCATCCGGGGCGGCTCTAACTTCCCCGAGGACGAGCACGTCGAGGACGTCGAGGCGTACTGGCGCGCGATTGAAGAGACGCGGCGACGTCGCGGCGACGTCCTCGTCGCGGTGGTCGAGGGTGAGGTCGTGGGCGCCGTCCAGGTGATCGTCTTTCCCCACCTGCAGCACACCGGCGGCTGGTGCGCGGAACTCGAGAGCGTCCACGTGCGCGAAGACCAACGAAGTCGCGGCGTCGGGCACCAGCTCCTCCTCGCCGCCGAGGCGCTCGCCCGTCGCGAGGGCTGTTACCGGGTGCAACTCACCAGTCGAAAGTTTCGCACGGACGCGCACCGCTTCTACCTCACCAACGGCTACGAGGCGACCAGCGAAGGCTTCAAGAAACGGCTCTAGGCGGCGTCGACCTCGCGCAGTGAGCCGTCGTCGACGTCGAAGACGAATCCACGGATCTCGCCCTCGTCCACGAAGGGGCTCTCGCGCAGCGTCGCGACGGTGGCGCGCACGTCCTCGTCCACGTCGTGGTACGCGCCGAGGCGAAACGGTGGCCGTTCGCCGAGGGCGGCGGCGATCTCTGCCGCGAGCAGGTCCTCTTCGAAACTCTCGAGGCCGCAGCGGGTGTGGTGGATGACCATGACGGCCGTCGTGCCGAGCAGGCGCTGGCTCAAGAGCAGGGACCGGACCGCGTCGTCGCTGGCGATCCCGCCGGCGTTGCGCACCAGGTGGACCTCACCCAGGTCGAGACCCAGCGCACCGAAGAGGTCGAGTCGAGAGTCCATACACGTCAACACCGCGAGGTGCAGTGCGGGGGCCGTCGCGAGTTCTCGGTGGCCGTGGGTCTCGACGTAGTGCCGGTTGTGGACGAGAAGGTCATCGATCACGGACATGTGGACAGTCTAGGAAACCGAGTTTTCTCTCGGTGCCGGTTGGCTACGCTCGCGGAAGGAGGTGGGCATGGACCATATGGATGAGATTCGCGAAGAGTTGCGTCAGCCGTCACTGGAGTTGCACGCGCTGATCCCCGACGTGATGAAGAGCTACGCGACGCTGTCGAGCGCCGCCTTCGCCGAGGGCGAGCTCGCCGTCGGGGTGAAGGAACTGCTGGCCCTGGTCATCGCGATCACTCGCGAGTGCGACGGGTGCATGGTCGCGCACGCGCGCGGGTGCGTGCGCGCGGGCGTCTCGCGCCAACAGGTCGCCGAAGCGATTGGTGTGGCGGTGGCGATGAACGGTGGACCGGGGACCGTGTGGGGACCGCGGGCGCTACGCGTCTTCGACGAGGCGCTCGCCGCGCGTAAGGGTTAAAAGCTGTAGGGCAGGTGCCTGATGCCGTTGACGAAGCTCGACGCGAGTTGCTCGGGCGGGCCCGTGGGGTGGATCGTCGGGGCACGAGAGAGTAGTTCGCGCCACATCACGTTGATCTCACGACGCGCGAGGTGAGCGCCCAGACAGAAGTGTGGCCCCGGGGCGCCAAAGCCGTAGTGGTCGTTGGGCGTGCGCCCGACGTCAAAGACGTAGGGGTCGTCGAAGACGTCCTCGTCGCGGTTGGCTGAGTTATAGAACAGCAACACCCGCTCGCCGGCCTTCAGTTCGAAGCCCGAGAGCGTGTAGTCACTCGCCAAGGTGCGGCGCATCCAGATCACCGGGCTGGCCCAGCGAACCATCTCCTCCACCGCCGTCCTGGCCAACCCGTCGAAGTCCGCGACGAGGCGATCGCGCTGCTCGGGGTAGACGCCAAAGGTGTTGAGCCCGTGGGCGAGGGCGGTGCGGGTGGTCTCGTTGCCCGCGGCGACGAGGAGCACGAAGAATGAGGCGAGCTCTTGCTGGGTCAACTTTTCCGACTCGATCTCGGCGTTCACCAGAGCGCTGGTGATGTCGTCGATGGGTTGGTCGCGCCGGTACTTGCCGAGTTCCTCCATGATCCCCGTCAGGGTCGCGGCCGCTTCGAGCATGGCCAGAGCCGGGTCGGTGCCCTCGGGGATGTACTCGACGTCCGCGTTGGACAAGATGACGTTCGAACAGTGCAGCACGGTGGCGTACTCGCTCGGCGGCACCCCCATCATCGAACAGATGATCTCGAGGGGGAAGGGTGCGGCGATGTCGACCGTGAAGTCGCCGGTGCCCCCAGCCAGTGCGCGGGTCACGATCTCGTCGGCGACGACCTCGATCGAGTCCTCGACCGCTCGCACGCTGCGGGGGTTGAAGGTGTTCGAGACGATGCGTCGAAGTCGGGTGTGTTTGGGGTTGTCCGTCGAGATCATGCCCGAGAAGT
>Ga0181525_10001054_pt1 | contig 23935 bp, 21 predicted proteins | sample PEATcosm2014_Bin_48_FD_121100 | JGI IMG/M metagenome (GOLD analysis project Ga0181525, IMG submission 121100) | Peatland microbial communities from MTU Mesocosm Facility, Houghton, MI, USA - PEATcosm2014_Bin06_10_metaG | ecosystem: Environmental > Terrestrial > Soil > Wetlands > Peat | place... | reverse complement strand
GGGGCAGCGAGACGATTCTGGTGCTGGAAGACGAGGCGCGCGTGCGCAAGCTGATCTGCGAGGTGCTGGCCGGACGCGGATACCAGGTGCTGGAAGCGGTGCGCGGCGGCGACGCCATCCGGCTGGCCGCGGAGCACCACGGCTCGATCCACCTGCTGCTGACGGACGTGGTCATGCCGGAGATGAGCGGGCCGCAAGTGCTGGAGCAGATGCGGGCGCGGCAGCCCAACATGAAAGTGTTGTTCATGTCCGGCTACACGGACGAAGCCATGGCGCATCACGGCATTCTGGATTCCAGCGCGCCATTTCTGCAGAAGCCGTTCCTGCCGGAGACGCTGGCGCGCAAGGCGCGGGAAGTGCTGGCGTCGCAGGCTGCGGCGGGGTGATCAAAATTCTTTGTTGGCCGGTAGAGTAGATGGCTTGCCTGGACGGCGTCGTGGGGACGGGCGGCGAATGGGATGAGGAGGCGGTGAGCCGTTGCAGCGCGGCCGGTTGCCCCGGCGCTGAGCCGTGTGGTACGTTGCGGTCGCATGAAATCCTGGCAAGTTCACGCGTTCTGCGAACCGGAGCAGATGACGCTCGACGAGATCCCCGTACCGGAACCTGGCCCGAACGAAGTGCGCATCCGCAACCACGCGGCGGCACTGAACTTTTTCGACATTCTGCAGATTCAAGGAAAGTACCAGATCCGGCCGCCATTTCCGTTTACACCCGGCGCCGAAGTCTCCGGCATCGTGGATGCGGTGGGCCCCGAGGTGAAGCACGTATTTCCGGGCGATCCGGTAACGGCCATGACGCACAATGGCGCATTGGCCGAGTACTCGCTGGCGGCCGGCAGCCGCACGTTTCATCTGATCGCGGGCATGGACTTCCCCGAAGCGGCCGCCATGCCGGTGGTGTATCATACTTCGTACTTCGCGCTGCATCGCCGCGCGGCGCTGGCGCACCGCGAATGGCTGCTGGTGCACGCGGGCGCGAGCGGCGTGGGGATGTCCGCGATTCAGATCGGCAAGGCTTATGGGGCGCAAGTCATCGCTACGGCCGGCAGCGCGGCCAAGCTGGACTTTTGCCTGGCGCAGGGCGCGGATCACGCGTTGCCGTATACCGACCCGGGATGGGTCGAGCATGTCAAGGAGATCACCGGCGGGCGCGGCGTGGACGTGGTGTACGATCCGGTGGGCGGGGAGGTGTTCGACCTATCGACACGGTGCATCGCGGGAGAAGGACGCATGCTGGTGATCGGGTTCGCCAGCGGGCGGATTCCCAGCGTGCCCGCCAACCGCATCCTGCTGAAGGACATCTCGATAGTGGGCGTGCATTGGGGGCAGTACGTGGCGCAGCACCCGGAATTCCTAGGGCACACGCACGAGGTGCTGACCGCGATGTATTTGGGCGGGCAGATCCATCCGGTGGTGGGCAAAACCTTCCGGCTGGAAGAGGCGGCGGCGGGCTTGCGCGAATTGGCCGAGCGAAAGATTTTGGGCAAGGCCGTGGTAGTGATGGGGTGAACCGCTAGCGGCGGCGGAAGCCTTTTTCGATTACCGGCAGAGTGCCGTCGGTGATTCGATAAGTGGACAGCAGGCGGCGCGGCACCCATGCGACGCGACTGGCATCGTCCGCGGCGCGAAGGGATCCGCCGGTGACGCGGCAGATGTAGTCGACCAGGACGTAGTGATATTCAGCGGCGCCCTGTGAATCGCGGATGATGCGCTCGAAGATTTCGAGCATCTTCAGCGGTTCGACTTCCAGGCCGGTTTCTTCGCGCACTTCGCGGATTACGCCTTCGTGCAGCGTTTCGCCGGTTTCCAGCACTCCTCCGGGAAGGGACCAGTATCCTTTTAGCGGTTCTTTGCCGCGTTCGACCAGGAGGATTTTGCCGTGATCGAAGATTAACGCTCCGATGCCCAGGACGGGGCGCTGGGGATAGCGGCGGTTATCGGGCATTCGCGAGAAGAGGCGGCCTGGGAGGCCGCCGCAGGCCGAGGGCCTGCCCCACGAGGCGGACGCGATAGACGGATGTCCGCGCGGTGATGTAGAGGGTCTGCAGATCGGAGTCTCCGAAGGCGCAGTTGGAGGGCTTCTCGGCGACCGGAATGGTCGTCAGCAGTTGGCCCGCGGGGTTGTAGACCGCAATGCCTTTGGCGGCGACGTACAGGTTGCCCTTCTCGCCGGTGCGGATGCCATCCGGGATACCGTCGATTTTGGACACCGCCACGCGCTCATTCGATACGGCGCCCTCGTGGTCCACATCGTAGGCGCGGATGTTGCGCTCGTCGGAGTTCGCGACGTAGAGAGTGCGGCCGTTCGGCGAAAGCGCGATCCCATTGGGGCGCCCGGCAGGCTTGGCGATCACGGTCAGCTGGCCGTTAGGAGCGATGTGGTAGACGCCGTAGAAATCGAGCTCGCGCATATCCTGCTGGTTGCCGAAGGCCGGATCGGTGAAGTAGACGTGGCCGGACTTGCCCACGACAATGCCATTTGGGGCGTTGAGCCGCTTGCCATCCCACTTGTCGGCCAGCACTTCGATGCGGCCCTTCTTATCGGTGCGGGTCACGCGGCGGGCGTGCGTTTCGCAGGTGTAGAGGCGGCCCTGCGCGTCGAAGGCGTTGCCGGCCGCGCCGTTGGAAGCTTCGCGGTACACTTCGGTGGCTCCATCGGGCACATGTTTCAGGATCTTGCCGCCGGGGATGTCGCTGAACAGCAGATAGCCGTCGTGGGACCAGGCGGGGCCTTGGGTGAAACGGTAGCCGTGCGCCACCTTTTCGACCTGGAGGCCGGGAGGGTCTTGGGCGGCTAGGGGCAGCAGGAAAAGCACGAGGAAGACGAGCCGCCTGAAAGGCGGCTGCGGGCATGATTGCCCGCCCTCCAGGGTCATCTGGGGTTGCCTTTGCCCACTACGATCAGTTGGTTGTTGACGCTCTTGACGCCTTGGACTTTGCGCGCCACCTTCTCGGCCTTGATCTTCTGCTGGTCGTACTCTACTTTGCCACGCAAAGTGACGACGCCATCCTTGACTTCGACGTCCATGGCGCCGCCCTTCACCACCACGTCGTCGGCCAGTTTGCGCCGGACCAGGTCGTAGAGTTGATCGTCGGAAGGGTGCTTGTCGGCAGCCCACACACCGGCGGCCAGCGCCAAAATCACGAGCAAGGAGACTAACGTTTTAATTTTCATCTACTCCGGCCATTGTACGCCAGTCGAGGGCTGCCAGGAAGCCCGCCTTCTGGCGCCAGTTGGGCTGCACCTTGAGGTGCAGATCGAGATAGATGTGGCGGCCGAAGAGGCGCTCCATCTCGCGGCGCGCCAGCGTGCCGATATTCTTCAGCATGGCGCCGCCCGCGCCGATGATGATGCCTTTTTGTCCGCCGCGCTCTACGTAGATGGTGGCGTAAATACGAATGAGAGCGGGGGTATCTTCCCACGAATCCACCGAGACGGCCACGGAGTGCGGCACTTCTTCGCGCGTGGCTTGCAGAATTTTTTCGCGGATCAGCTCGGCGGCGAGGAAACGATCTGGCTGGTCGGTAATGTGGTCCGCCGGGAAGTAGGCGGGGCCTTCGGGGAGGCGCTCGATGATGGCCTGGCGCAGTTCGGCCACGCCATCGCCGGAGCGCGCCGAGATGGGGAGATAAGCGGCGAATTCGTGCTGCGCGCGGTATTGCTCGATCAGGGGCAGCACGGCGCTTTTGTCCTTGTGCAGCAGGTCGACCTTGTTGAGGAGCAGGAGCGTCGGCGTATCCGCTTTGCGAATGAGGTCGACGGCGTGGCGGTCCTCGATGCCGAACTTGCGCGAGACATCCACCACCAGGAGCAGCAGGTCGCGCTCCCCGAGGGCCGCGCGCACGGTATCCATCATGCGCTTGGTGAAGAGCGAATCGGCTTTGTGGATGCCGGGCGTATCGAGGAAGACCATCTGGGCTTCGGGGAGCGTGAGCACGCCCTGGATGGAGGTGCGGGTGGTTTGGGGTTTGTTGGCGACGATAGCGATTTTGGCGCCGATGAGCTGGTTCAGCAGCGTGGATTTGCCGGCGTTGGGACGGCCCAGAATGGAAACGAAGCCGGATTTCATTGGGTCACCGGCTGGGAGCGGCGGACCCTCACCTGGGCCACGCGACGTTCATCGCTGGACAGGACATCGATGTGGATGCCATCGCGCTCCACAGATTCGCCCGATGGCGGCACGCGCCCGAGCCATTCGGTGACCAAGCCGCCGACGGTGGTGGATTCCAGGTCTTCCTCCGGATGGAAATCGAGCAGATCGCCGAGGCGCGCCACATCAAAGCTGCCGGAGACGATGTAGCCGCCTTGCCCGTCTTCCTTCACGTCGGAATCGGGCTCATGCTCGTCGCGGATTTCGCCCAGGATCACTTCGACCAGGTCTTCCATGCTGGCCAGGCCGGCGGTGTTGCCGTACTCGTCGATCACGACCACCATGTGGGTATTGTCCTGTTGCATTTCGCGCATAAGGTCGTTGACCGGCTTGGTTTCGGGCACCGCGCGGATGGGGCGGATCAACTCGCGGACGGTGCGGTTGGCGCGCTGGTCTTCATCCAGCTCGAACATGTCGCGCACATGCACGAAGCCGATGATCTGATCGATGGTACCTTCGTAGACCGGAATGCGGGAATACTGTTCATCGATGACGAGTTGCCGCAACTCTTCGAGGGTAGCGTCCGCGGAGATGGCCACGATATTGGGGCGCGGCGTCATGACCTCGCGCACCACCTTGTCGCCGAACTCGACCACGGACTGAATGAGTTTGCGGTCCTCCTCTTCGATGAGGCCTTCCTCGGCGCCGGCCGAGATCAGTGCGTCGATATTTTCGGCCTGGGTGGGCGGCTCTTCGTCGCCCTTGGAGTTGTCGGCAATCTCGACCAGGGACTGAAAGAAGCCAAGCACCGCGACGAACGGTTTGGCGGCCAGGCCGATGGCGCGGATCAGGCCGGTGAGCGGGGAGAGCCATTGCGCCGCGGTGCGGCGGTAGAGCACCTGCGGAATCACGTAGGCCATCACCATCATGGTGAGCCAGGCGGAGACGACGGTTTCGAGGGCTTCGGGCCAGGTCCAGGCCTGACCGTCGGCAAAGACCAGGAAGTACAGGACGGCGATCAGGAGAATGGAGGTGTGCTTGACCAGGGTGAAGGAGCCGGCGCCATCTTCGGTGGGGAAGCCTATTTTGTCTTCCAGGGTTTCCTTGAAGAATTTGATGGCGGGCAAATCGCGGGTGCGGAGGCGGAGGCTCTCGAGATAGAGCAATTGGACGAACGTGACCAGGCCCAGGAGGAGGGAGAGCAAGATGATGGGGGGGGTGAGGGCTATGGTCATAGGCGGTGGGGCGCGCTTTGCGCGCCGTGGCTGGTGGTTGTGCGTTCAATCAGGCTGGGGGGAAGGGCCAGACGGCGGCGCCAGCGGGCTTCGGTCCGCCGCATTTGGCCGCGGTCGGTTTTGTGATCCATGCCCAACAGGTGGAGGAGGCCGTGCAGCATCAGTATGCGGATTTCGTTTTCGAGAGAGTGGCCGAAGGCGGCGGCCTGCGCGCGGGCGCGGGCGGCGGAGATCGCGATTTCGCCGAGCGTGCTTTGGAGGCCAGGCCGGGAGGCCTGTCCCACGGGGAACGAAAGGACGTCGGTGGGATAGTCCTTGCCCAGGAAGTCGCGGTTCAGGCGGCGGAGTGCGGCATCGCCGGCGATAAGACAGGTGAAACCGGCACCCTTAGCGACTTCGCCGCGCAAAGTTCGGGCGAAGCGTTCCAGGTTGCGGCGGTTCAGTTCCGCCGGCGCCCGGCGGAACAAAACTATGTGGTCGTCTGAGGCAGACATGTATCGGGAGCCGCTTCGGCGGGAGGTTCGGTCAGTTTGAAGCTAAGCTGGCGGCCGGCGCCCACCGCTTCGTTATAGCGCTCGTAAGCCTTCACGATGCGCTGCACCAGGTTGTGACGGACAACGTCGCGATCGTCGAATTGAACGAAGCTGATGCCTTCCACGCCGCGCAACACTTCCAGCGCGTCGATAAGGCCGCTACGCTTGCCTGGGGGAAGATCGATCTGCGTAATGTCGCCGTTAACCACCATCTTGGAATTGAATCCGGTGCGGGTGAGCACCATCTTCATCTGCTCGGTGGTGCTGTTCTGAGCTTCGTCGAGGATGATGAAACTGTCGTTGAGCGTGCGGCCGCGCATGAAGGCGATGGGCGCGACTTCGATGGTGTTGCGCTCGAGCAACTTGTCGACTTTCTCGGATTCCATCATGTCGAACAACGCATCGTAAAGCGGGCGCAGGTAGGGATCCACCTTTTCCTGCAGGGTGCCGGGCAGGAAGCCCAGACGTTCTCCGGCTTCGACCGCGGGGCGTGTGAGAATGATGCGCGAAACGCGCTTGGAGAGCAGCGCGGAGACCGCCATGGCCACGGCCAGATACGTTTTGCCGGTGCCGGCCGGACCGACGCCGAGCACCAGATCGTTGCGCTCGATGGCTTCGAGGTAGCGGCGCTGGTTCACGGTCTTGGGCGCCAGCATCTTCTTGCCGAAATTGCGCTGGCGGCCGCTCTGGACCAGGGCGCGGAAATTGACCTGGGGGTCTTCGGTGACCACGCGGAGATAGCTGTTCAGATCGCCGTTATTGAAGACATGTCCTTCGCGCACCAGGGCCACATAATCTTCGAGAATGGTTTCGGCGCGCGAGACGGCTTCGGCTTCGCCTTCGATTTCCAACAGGTTGTCGATGAGCTGGGTGTTCACTTTCAGGCCGGATTCGATCAACCGGATGTTTTCATCGCGGGTGCCGAACAGGCTTTCGATGCCTCGGCTGATTTGCACGCTGGATTTCATTGAGTTGGTGTGTGGGTACCTCCACGGGCTCGAAAACGCAAACAGGGGATAACGACCGGCGCTTCGCTGCCGGTTGGTAAACAGGATGTCCGCAGTGCGGGGTGGTTAGAAACCATCCGCCATCCAGTATAGCAGGTACGGAGAGACGCTGGGGCGGCGTACTGGGTACCGGTTCAGCTTGTAACCAGGGCGAGCGCCCTGTATGATAGGCAGGATAGGGGGGCCTCCATGTGTAAATATCGCGATGCCACGACTGATCCAGGCGTAAGAGGGCCCACGCGCGCGGTTTCCGGAATGGACCGGCGTTCGTTCATCGGGTTGCTGGCGGCTAATTCCGTCCTGCTGGCCGGCGCCAAGGCGCAAAAAAGCACCGCGCCGACATACCAGGTAGGCGTCGGCGTTTCGAGCAGTCCCTCTACCGCGGCCTCAACCTATGCGGCGGCGGCGACAGCTCTGGCCGCTTCTGGGCAGTTCCCCACCAACCTTGCCGGCGTGACGGTGTTGATCAAGCCCAATCTGGTGGTTCCCAAGACGTCCACCACCGGCGCCACGACCGACCCGAATGTGGTGAAGGCGATCGTGGACGCGTGCATCGCGGCCGGAGCGACCGCTATTCAGATCATCGAAGCTCCGCTTCCGGGAAATCCCCCTTATTGGGGTCCGTGTGGGTATTCGGCGATCTTTACGGCCAAGGCCTATCCGCAAGTCACGCTGGTGAATCTGGTGACCGGAACATACGTTTTGGTCCCGGTGCCCGGCGGCGGCTCCGCGTACCAACAGATGTGGGTTCCGTCGATCGTGACGCAGCCGAATACCTTTTTTATAAGCGCCGGGAAATTGAAGACCCACGTGGACGCGGTGGTCACGATGTCCATGAAAAATCTGGTCGGTTTGGCTTCGGAGACCGCGTACGCAACCGTACCGCCCGACACAGACCTTCCGCGGCACGACTTGCATCTGCGGAGCATCAATCAGTCGATCATCGATCTGAATACGACGGTGCCCATCAATTTCGCGGTGATCGACGGTGTTTGGGCCATGGAAGGCGACGGCCCTACGAGTGGAACGCCTGTGGCCGCGAATGTGGTGCTGGCGGGGGTGAACCCGGTGGCGGTGGATCGCGTGGGGCTGAATGTTATGGAGTTTAGCCAGGAGGCTGTGACGTATTTGAACTACGCGGCGCAAGCGGGGCTGGGTCCGCCGAATACGAGTAACGTTGTGTTGTTGGGCGAGACATATACTCCCATCCCGTTCGTTCCCCCGAGTGGCCCCCCGATTCTGACGGCGCCGGAATGCACGCCAAACACCATTTCCCTGTCGGCGGGCAGCTTTTCGGTGCAGATCAAATACCCCATCATCAACACCTGTTTCACGCACGCGGGGATTATCCAGGATAGCGATGCTGCGCCCGGCGTGAATATCATCCAAACGCTGCACACGTTCAAAGAAGTCAAACCGCCGGGAGAGAGCCTGATCTGGAACGGACTGGATAGTTCCGGCAGTCTGGTCCAGCCCGGAGTCTATTATGCCCAAATCCAGGCCATTCCATCGCCTAGCGGCGTCACGAACGAGAATTTTGCGGTAGGCAGGATTACGGTTACGCTTTAGGGCTTCTAAGGCTCCGCCTTGATATCCCTGCGGGATATGGAAGTCAGGAGTCAGAAGGCAGAAGTCAGAATGGCGGCGGGTCGATGGGCGTCCCCGGGGGACCGCGGCCGCCGGCGATGCGGCTCGTCTGGGCGAAGGAAGTTCTCTCGCGTGCCGATAATTAAAATAGTTTAATAACCAGTGCGGGCCGGGGGCCTTTGGATGTACACTCCTTTGAGCCCAGGGAGCCAGGATATTATCCCGGCGCCGGCACAGGAGATGAGATGAAACGTATTCATAATTCGGTTTGCGCATTTTTGCTGGCCGTCTCAGCGACGGCCGTTTTGCCGGCCCAACCGGTAGCGAAGAGGGTCGCCAGCGTGCCGCGGCTGGTGAAGTTCAGCAGCACATTAACAGGCATCGGCGGGGAGCCCCTGGGCGGGGTGGTAGGGGTGACCTTCGCGCTCTATGAAGAGGAGCAGGGCGGGTCCCCGTTATGGATGGAAACACAAAACGTACAAGCGGACGGCAGCGGACACTACACGGTCGTGTTGGGATCCACGCGGAACGAAGGAATCCCAGCGGAAGCATTCGCTTCGGGGCAGCGCTGGTTGGGCGTGGCGCCGCAAGGAGAAACTGAGCTGCCGCGAGTGCTTTTGACAAGCGTACCTTACTCGCTAAAGGCAGTGGATGCCGAGACCCTTGGGGGGCTGCCGGCGTCGGCATTTGCCTTGGCGGGGACGGCCAGCGGCGGACCCGGCGGAGCTTCGGTCACGTCGTCGCGGGCAGTAGCGGCGGCCGGCTCGGCGAAGCCCGAAGCGTCCCCTGAAACCACCCCTGGCGGCAGCGGCACGGCCGGCGACATTGCAATATGGACTGCCACCAGCACTTTGGGAAACTCGGTGATCACCCAGAGGAGCGGAAACATAGGCATCGGCGGATCTCAGGCCGACTTTAAGGTGACCGTGGAAAGCACTACCGAGAGCGGCATCTACAGCGAAACGGCAAGCGACACCGGTCAGGGGGTAGTGGGCGTCGCCAGCGCGGACAGCGGCTCGACGATCGGCGTCTTTGGAGGATCGGCAAGCCCGGACGGGGACGGAGTGAGTGGAATCAATACCGCGACCACCGGCGACGCGAACGGCGTGCTAGGCACAACCGACAGTCCCGACGGGAACGGTGTGCAGGGAATTAATGGCGCGACTACCGGAATTGCCACCGGCGTCTATGGCAGCACCGTTAGCACCGGGGGCAGCGGTGTGCTGGGCGATGCCAGCGCAACATCCGGCGATACGAATGGCGTGTTAGGCACGAACTCAAGTCCCGATGGCAATGGGGTGCAGGGTTCTAATTCGGCTACCAGCGGCACGGCGACGGGTGTCTATGGCAACGCCGTCAGCCCGGATGGCGTGGGAGTGTACGGCGAGGCGACTGCAACGCGGGGCGACAACAGCGGCGTGTATGGCTCAACTGCGAGCGAGACCGGTCTGGGTGTGCAGGGCGAGGCTACCGCCGGGAGCGGCAGCTCGTTCGGGGTCGACGGCGTCAACAGCAGCACCTCCGGAATAGGGGTGCAAGGGCACGCCAGCGCAGCCACGGGCACTACGTTCGGAACCACGGGAATCTCCGACAGCATCGCGGGGACCGGAGTGCAGGGGAAAGCGACCGCCGCATCCGGCACCGTATTCGGCGTAACCGGCACGGCCGCCAGTTCGGAGGGCACCGGCGTGCAGGGCCAGGCGACCGCCACCAGCGGCGTGAATTACGGCGTGGTGGGCATAGCCGCCAGCACGACAGGCGCGGGCGTGCAAGGCCAAGCGACGGCCACCACCGGCATCAATTACGGCGTGGTGGGCACCTCCGCCAGCAGCCAAGGCGTGGGCGTCTACGGCTACGGCGCCACGCACAGTACTCTTGGGGGACTCCTGGCGGGTAACGCCGCCGGGGTATGGGGCGACACGCACAGCGGCAGCGCCGGCGTGTTTGCGTCCGCGGACGATGCGGAGGCCGTGGCGGCTTACAACAACGCCACCAACGTGGCGACGATGTTCGTGGAAAACCAGGAAGACACCATCGACACGGCGAATGTGTTTGGGACCTTCAGCAGCTTTGGCGGCTTTTGCGACATCAACGTAGCCGGGAACCTGACCTGCAGCGGTTCGGTGGGCGGACACGCTTTCGTGGGGCCCGACTCCTCGCGCGAGGTAGCCGTGTACGCGATGCAGTCGCCGGAGAACTGGTTTGAAGATGCCGGCTCGGGCCAGTTGCACAATGGCTTCGCGGTGGTGAAACTGGACGCCGAATATGCGCAGACGGTGAACACCGGCATGGACTACCACGTGTTCCTGACGCCCAACGGCGACTGCAAGGGACTGTATGTGAGCCGGAAGTCGCCCACCTCGTTTGAGGTCCACGAGCTGGGCGGCGGCACTTCGAGCATCGCCTTCGACTATCGGATTATGGCCAAGCGCAAGGGATACGAGAACATCCGGTTGGCGGATTTGGCCGGAAAAATCCAGCGGGGGCCGGATTTGAGAGCCGCCGGGCTGGGTGCGTCCGAGAGGGCTTTGCCGCAACTAGCGCCGGTGGCCGGCGGACGGGACATTGGCCGTTCGCGGCAGGTGCGGGCGCACGCCGTGAAGCGGCCGGCGAAGGCGGTCAAACTGCCGGTTCGCCCAGCCAAACCGCAGGTTCACGTGGCGAAGGCTTTGCAGGCTTCGGCTGCGCGGTGATTGGGGCGATGGGACGCAAGTGCGGGGTAGCTACGCTGTTCGCGGTTACCGCGCTGGCTTGCGCGCAGCCTGCCCGGCGTCCGGCGCCGAGGCCTTATCAGGCGCCGGATGCGCGCGAGATTATGGGTCCGGCGCCCGCCGATCTGGGGCCGCTGCTGGAGCGGTACGAGAGCGATCTGTGGAGCCTGCGGAGGTTCTACGACGTATCTCCTTCTCCCACCACCGAGCGGGTCATGCGCCAGTTCTACGAAGCGTGGCGGGCCGCGCTCGCACAGATCCCGTTCGACAACCTGCCGCAGGAGGGGCGCATCGACTATATTCTCTTCCACAATAAGCTGGACCACGAGATCCGGCAGCTCGACCTGGAGCGCAAACGTTCGGTGGAGATCGCGGATCTGGCGCCTTTCGCGCCCGCCATTGTAGAGCTGAAAGAGGCGCGGCAGCGGGTGGATCCGCTGGATTCGTCCGCAGCGGCAGCCTCCCTCGAGCAGATCTCCAAGCAGATGGAGGATCTATCAAAGCGCATCAACGAACCGGGGAAGGGGGCGGAGATCAAGGTGGCGAAGACCACCGCATTCCGCGCGGCGCGCAGGGTGGACCAACTGCGCGACACGCTGAAAGCCTGGTTCGAATTCTACAACGGCTACGATCCGTTATTTACCTGGTGGGTAACCCAGCCGTATCAGAAAACCGCGGCTGCCATGGAGAAGTACGCCGCACTGATTCGCGAAAAGCTGGCCGGGATCAAGCCGGGCGACCGCGACACCATCGTGGGCGACGCGGTGGGCCGCGACATGCTGGTCAGCGAGCTGGCCTACGAGATGATTCCCTACACGCCCGAGGAGATCGTGGAGATCGCCAACCGCGAGTTCGCCTGGTGCGATGCGGAGATGCTGCGCGCCTCGCGCGAACTGGGCTACGGCGACGATTGGAAGAAGGCGCTGGAACACGTGAAATCCGATTACGTGCCGCCGGGCGAGCAGCCGGCCTTCATTCTGGGGCTGGTGGAGGAAGCCATCGGCTTCGTGGGATCGCACAACCTGGTGACGGTGCCGCCGCTGGCGGCCGAGACGTGGCGCATGGAGATGATGTCACCAGAGCGGCAGCGCATCAATCCCTTCTTCACGGGCGGCTCGATGCTCAGCGTTTCCTATCCGGTGGAAAGCATGACCGAGGAGCAAAAGCTGATGGGCATGCGCGGCAACAATAAACATTTTTCGCGCGCCACGGCTTTTCATGAGGTGATCCCCGGCCATTTCCTGCAGGGGTTTATGAGCGAGCGCTACCGCTCCTATCGCCGCATCTTCGACACGCCGTTTTCGGTGGAAGGATGGGCGCTGCACTGGGAGATGCTGCTTTGGGACCAGGGCTTCACGAAAACGCCTGAAGACCGCATCGGCGCGCTGTTCTGGCGCATGCACCGTTGCGCGCGGATCATCTTCTCGCTGAATTTTCACCTGGGCAAGATGACCGCGCAGGAGTGCGTGGATTTCCTGGTGAACCGCGTGGGATTCGAGCGCGAAAACGCGGCGGGCGAAGTGCGCCGTTCGTTCGAGTCGGGATATTATGGGCCGCTGTATCAGGTGGCCTACATGCTGGGCGCGCTGCAATTTCGCGCGCTGCACAAGGAGTTGGTGGGAGCCGGGAAGATGACGGACCGGGAGTTTCACGATGCGATTCTGAAGATGAACGCGATTCCGGTGGAGATGGTGCGGGCCAGTTTGACGAGGCAGCCGCTCACCGCGGGGTTTGTGTCGAGTTGGAAGTTTTATGCGCCGGCGCATTGAGCAACGCAACGCTGTCGATAGTTAGCGTGCGGCCCACGTGGCCTTTATGTTGCATATTAACTGGAAATACCCTAGAGTATCTTGACAGGATATTGCTAATTCAGCAGGTCGATAGCTGTAATCGGTCGCGATTAACGTCTGGGGAGAAATTAGTGATGAACCTTACCGTCCGTTATCTGTCCTCCGGCCGGAGGACGCTGAAATGACAGCCGTAGAAAGGGATCGGAGAAGGCGAATTCAGCAGGAGAAACTACGGGCAAAGATACCTGTAATTCTGAAGCGGGCCAGGGACATCAGCCGTGAAATGGAACGAATTCTGGAGCTCCTGTCAGCAAGCAGTGGTGAGACCACGGTTGGCTGTGCGGGTCCGCTTGAACGATTACCGCCAGGGCTCTAGCGAGGTCGAACAACGACGACGCCTGACGAGAAACTAATTTTCGAAGATTGGCTCGGCTTCGGGATGGAAGACAGGCTGGCCGGCCTGGAAGCTATGCCTCAGACCTGGGCGAGATGTCGCTAGCGTGTCCAATCCAGTGTATTCGCCGGACCAGCGCGACTACCTCGTTCCCCCGCGGCCTTCTACCTCCGGAAGAGCGGTTGCTTCACATAGTCCACTACCATGAATGGCTCTTCAAGGTTCAATTCTGTATAGACTCACGCAGCCTGATCCACCCTCGACTATGAAATCTCCGTCGGGCGAGATGTCGAGAACCCGGCCCGGAAAAGGTTCATCCGCGTGCCAGTTTTTCGCGGCAGTTCCCGCATAACTACATGGCGGCCGAAATTCGGGGACGGATGCCGGAAATCAAGTTGGGATTCCGGCCTGGACGATGAGATGGAAAACATGGTTTGGAGAAGCGCTTGCGCGATGCTGGTGTGGGGAGCTGCGGCGGCGATCGGCGCGCCTGCGCAAACCTACAGCACGCTTGTGAGCTTTACTGGAGCGAACCGTAGGGGCCCTTGGGGCGCTCTGGTTCAGGGCCCAGATGGGGATTTGTACGGGGCAACGGCATATGGCGGGACATCCACCTTCTACTCCCTCGGGTGCGGCAGCGTCTTCAAAATGGCCCCCACCGGCGCCCTTACGACGCTGCACTTCTTCGGCGGGCCCGATGGCTTGTACCCATATGCCGGGCTGGTTTTGGGTACCGATGGGAGTTTCTTGACGAAGCAGCCCCTGAATGCAGGGTTGTTTCTGAGTGGAGGTTCTACGGGCCGTTACAGTGTGGGAGCGGCGCGTCTGGCCGCGAACTCCGCGGCGCGAGCCGCCAGGCCGCTCGCGCGTACGTTGGTCTCGTGCTCATCGCGTTGTTCAGCTTCTGGGGTGTAACGAACCGCCTGGATCGTTCACTATCCGATTGGGACCGGATGGCTCTTCAAGCTCAAATCGAAGGAGAAGGAACATGACGAGACTCAGGCCGATGATGAAACGAATCGCCAACACGGTTGGCAAACTGAATCGAGGGAAGCGGGCTTGCGCCGTTTTATTGATTGGCGCGGCGACGGGGATTGTACTGCCCGGGCAGACCTTCACCACGTTGTTTAGCTTCGATGGCACGGACGGGGGAAATCCATTCGCCGGGTTGGTGCAGGCCACCGATGGGGACTTTTATGGGACAACGGTTAGCGGCGGAACGAATTACGAGGGGACCGTCTTCAAAATCACACCAGGCGGCACGCTAACAACGCTGCACAGCTTCTGCCCCGAAAGCGGGTGTGCGGACGGAGAATTTCCCGCTGCGGGGCTCGTTCAGGCCACCAATGGGGACCTCTACGGGACGACGGAGCTGGGCGGGGCCAACAGCGGCGGTACGATTTTCAAGATTACGCTGAGCGGCGCGTTGACCACACTTTACAGCTTCTGCGCCGTAAGCGGGTGCGCGGACGGTCAAGGACCCGGCGCCGCGTTGATCCAAGGCTTTAGCGGGGACCTCTACGGGACGACTATTGCAGGCGGGGCGCACGGCTTTGGGACGGTCTTCAAGATTACTCCAGACGGCACGCTGACGACCATATACAGCTTCTGCGCGCTAGCCGGGTGCACGGACGGCCAATACCCCTACGGGGCGCTGGTACAGACCGGCGACGGGGACTTCTACGGGACAACTTCGGATGGCGGCGGACCAAATGCGCCATTCAACGGGACGGTCTTTAAAATCACACCGAATGGGGTACTCACGACACTGTACAACTTCTGCTCGCAAAGCGGATGCACGGACGGAGGGTTCCCGCTGGCGGGGCTGGTGCAGACCGCCAACGGGGATTTCTACGGGACGACGCAGGAGGGCGGGGCCTATTGCGCCCCCTATGGCTGTGGGACGGTATTCAGAATGACCCCGAGCGGCGCGCTGACGACCTTATACAGCTTCTGCTCGCAAAGCGGATGCGTGGACGGCGCAAACCCCGATGACGCGCTGATCCAGGCCACCGATGGGAACCTGTACGGGACGACGGTGGGCGATGTCGGGCTCATCGCCAAAGCCTATGGCACAGTGTTCAGGATCACCACTGAGGGCGAACTGACGACGCTATACAACTTCTGTTCCCAAAGCGGCTGTACGGACGGCTCAAACCCCCAAGCGGGGCTGATCCAGGCCACCAATGGGGACTTCTATGGAACCGCGGGGGAGTCCGGGGCCTATAACAGTTGGGGCACGGTCTTCAGCGAGTCGGTAGGTCTGGGCCAGTTTGTGAAAACACTACCGACCTTCGGCCAGGTTGGGAAGGCCGTTAGAATCCTGGGCACCGACTTGACCGGTGCGACCAGCGTGAAGTTCAACGGCGTCGCGGCTGTCTTCGAAGTGGTTTCGAGTTCCGAAATCGCGACCACCGTACCGGCCGGCGCCGCTACTGGTACGGTCCAAGTGGTGATTCCCAGAGGTACGCTCTCGAGCAACTTGCCGTTCCGGGTGCTGCCATAGCGGGAACGAACTCTAAGGCGAGCTTCGCTCGCCTGCGCCGACAGGAGTGCCAGCGCGGCAGACTAAGAGCCTGCGCCACGGCCTAGCCGGCCGACCGCCTGCTCGACCTCATGCGCAGTAGCCGATGGCGGCATGGGCGCGCCGAACGAGATGACCACTGGCTGCCTTAAAGTGCGCGGGCGCTTCCAGAAAAATCGTCCGCCCTGGAAGCTGTACACGCTGTCCCACAGTCCGGCGAGATGCACCGGGATGACGGGCACATCCAGACCGCGCACGACGGCTTCCAGCCCGCGCTGGAACGGAAGCAGGTTTCCGGTCCGGCTGATGGAACCCTCAGCGAAAACGCAGAGCAATTGGCCGCGCGCCAATTCGGCGCGGGCCCGCTTGATGGCTTGCCCGGCGCTGTGCGGCCTGGTCCAGACGGGGATGGACTTCGCCAGGCGGAATCCCCAGGTGAGCAGCTTGTGGTCATAGTAGGGCTTCCACACCAGGAATCGGACCACCGGGCGCAGGCAGGAACCGATCAGGAATCCATCCAGATACGTGAGGTGATTGGAAACCAGCAGAGCCGGTCCATGAGTCGGAATATTCTCGCTCCCCAGAATGCGGATGCGGAACAGCGGCCGGGCGACGAGCCGTAGCCCGAACCAGGCCAGAGCGTCGGAGAGCGCAGGCGGAATCATGGGACTGATCGCCGCCGGCATTCCGCCCTGGTGGCTTCGAGGATTACGGTGAGGGTGTCCTGTGGCAGGGCTTCCATCGCCGAGGATACCACCGCTTTGGGAACCGGAACGAAGCCCAGCGTGCAGGCAAAAGCCTCAACCGACCGCGCCAGGGTGATGCTCTCAAATTCCAGGTAGATGTCCGGTCCCCGCGGGCGGGCGCGCCAATAAGCATTGAGCGCCCACATGATGCCGTGGTCGTGATACGGCTGCAGAAAGTCGGCATGCCCGGGTTCACCGCTATCTGACTCGCGGATCTCGTCGGCGGCCAGGTGGACGCGCAGCGCGGATACGCCGCTATAAGCAATGTGCCCGGTCACCTGAAACGCATAGTGCTGCGGGAACACGGAGGCGAAGCGGAACGCGCTACGCAGCCCCATAACCGCGTCGTAAGCGGCGTCCGGCCCGTCCCCCGTCCGTTTGGTCTGGCAGGCAAAAACCAGCGGCTTGTAGATGCGCTCGTAGCTGCCATAGTCTTCCAGCACGGACCTGAGATCGGCGAGGCTCGCGTGGGGGATGCGGATGGCGCCGATCCAGTGGAGCACTGCGCCGTTTTGTCCCGCGATGCGCTGGTTCAGGGCGACGTCGCTGATATTCGATCGAATAAGTTTACCGGCCATGAGAGAGGCGGCCGCCTGCGCGGATGCCGGAGCGGGCATCCACGACAGATCGCCCGCATCGAAGCGGCTGGGCATGGCGCGCTCGGCGGCGGCCACGTAGTTGTCGTATTCGCGCAGGATGGCGGGATCTAGCACGGTAGTGCATCGCGCCGCCCAGCAGTGGCCCGCGGCGCTGCAGGCGAGCACGGCGATGTGGAGAAAACGGCGCATCAATGCAGACTGGCCATGGCGCGAATGAAATCCGGATTGCCCGCCAGCTTGCCGACGCGCGGCTCGACACGCAGATACATCAGGTAGTCGCAACGCTCACCCGCCGCCTTCCAGCCCGACTCGAAGGCCTTCGCCATATCGCCCATCGCATAATGAATTGTCGCAAAGTAGAATGCGGGAACGTAACGGGTGCGCGACATCTCTTCGAGGCGCGCCAGTTCCCGCCGGGCTTCGACCGGCTTTCCCGCAGCGGCATAGGCGCTGGCGAGCGAGGCTACCGACGCCGGGCTGTTGCCGGACAGCGCCGCCGCGCGCCGGTACTCCTCGATGGCCTGATGCAGTTCGCCCTTCTGCTGGTAGGCCATGCCCAGGGTCTGGTGCGCGAGCGGGAGCGTGGGATCGATCTCGACGACCGACCGGAATTGTTCGATGGCCTGATCGTACTGCCGGGAGTAGTAGAGGCACCAGCCAATGCCGATGTTGATGCTGGGCGACAGGGGCTCGAGTTGCAGCGCCTGGCGCATCTGTTCGGTGGCTTTGGGGAGGTCGGCGGCGGCCATGAAATAGTGGCTGTACCAGTGGTGCGCGGTCGCGGAATTCGGATTCAAATCCAACGCCCGGGAGAACTCCCGCGCGGCGCCGGGCAGATCCCAGTCGTAAGACAGCATCACGTAAGCGAGCGAGATGTGGCCATCGGCCAAATCCGGGTCTAATTCGATGGCCTTCTGGGCGGCGGCCTTCGCGAGCGGCATGGCCTTGGCCGGTAGCATGCCGTCGGTGCCGATGGAACCCAACAAAGAGTAGGAGTCCGCCAGACCGGCGTAGGCCAGCGCATCGGTGGGATCGGCGGCAATCGCCTGCTGGAAATACTGCGCAGCCCGGCGCAGGCCGTCCTCCGTGCGCCGGTTCCAGAAGTAGCGTCCGCGAAGGTACGCGTCCAAAGCTTCGGGTTTGGCCGGACGCCGCTGCCGGAGGCGCTCCCGATCGCCGGCCGTGACGCTCACCTGGATCTCGCCGGCGATGGCTTCGGCGACGGCCGATTCCAGAGATAGAACGTCTTCAATGCTGCGCTCATAGCTGTTGGCCCAATGCACCGCGCGGGTCTTGGGATCGATCAGTTGGGCGTCGACGCGGATGCGTCCGCCGGCGCGTTGAATGGTTCCGGTGAGAACCCCGTTGATCGAGGGATTACGGAGGATTGCGGTCCAGGCGGCGGCCTCGCGATAACCGGCGGCGTCGGAAGCGAACGACACGACGCGCAGATTGCGCAAATTGGCTAGGCGGGTGATGAGGGCCTGGGTCATGCCGTCGGCAAAATAATCCTGCGCGGCGTCCTTTTCCACGCCGCGAAAAGGAAGCACCGCCAGGATGCCGGCGGGCGCGGTCACGGCCGGCTGGATGCCAACATTTCCCGCGGTGAATTTGGCCGCAAGCCAAACGACCACCAGGAGGAGAATGACCGCGGGAGCGAGCCACTTGGCTGCGGACTTCCAGCGTTGGCGAGGGAAGCCGACGGCCCTTGCGCCCTTCAGGTCGGCGCGCATGTTGGCCGCCGACGGATACCGCCGGTCGCGGTCCTTTTCGAGGGCTTTGGCGATGACGCGGTCCAGTTCCAGCGGCAGCGCCGGATTGAGGCGAAGGGACGGCTCGGGCGTGCGATTGAGGATGGCGTCGAAGATCACCGCCATGGTTTTGCCGCTGAAAGGCTGGCGGCCGGTGGCCATCTCGTACAGGACAGCGCCGAAACTGAACAGATCCGTGCGCGCATCGAGTTCTTCCCCGCGGGCCTGCTCGGGGGACATGTAGGGAACGGTGCCGACCACAACGCCGGGGGTGGTGGGGAACTCCACGGTCGGCAAACTGCTGCCGGCGGCGGGCCGGGCTATCGGCGCGGTGACCTTGGCGAGGCCGAAATCGAGAATCTTGGGCTGCCCGCGCGTGGTGATGAAGATGTTGGCCGGCTTGATATCGCGGTGCACAATGCCCGCCTGGTGGGCGGCATCCAGCCCGTCGGCGATTTGCACGGCCCAGTCCAGCAATTGATCCGTCTGCAGGGGCTGATCCCCTATGCGATGCTTCAGCGTCTGCCCTTCCAGAAGCTCCATGGCGATAAAGGGCTGCCCCTGGTGTTCGCCGGTTTCGTAGACCACGCAGATATTGGGATGATTCAGCGCGGCGGCGGCGCGCGCCTCCCGCTTCATCCGCTCGAGGCCCTGCCGGGTTCCCGCCAAGCCGCCGGGGAGGAACTTCAACGCCACCGGGCGCGACAGCACCAGGTCGTCGGCCCGGTAGACCACGCCCATGCCGCCCCGACCCAACAGGCTCACGATGCGGTAGTGTCCGCTCACCAGGTCGCCGGGAGACAACAGCGGCCCGGACGGGGCCTCCGGAGACGTCAGAGCATCGAGGAAACTCCCGGCCGCGGCATCGCCGGCCAGCAACCTGCGCACCTCGGACACCACGCTGGGGCTTTCGCCCGCCTCGTTAAGCAGTGCTTCGCGCGCGGCCACGGGCTGGTCGAGCATGCGCTCGAACAGCGACTTGACGCGCGGCCACCGTTCGGGAGTCATCTGTAGACTTCCTTGTATAGCCAGGCGCGCGCCATCCGCCATTCGCGGTTGACGGTGCGGGACGAAACGCCCAGCACTTCCGCGATCTCATCCTCGGACATGCCGGCGAAGAATCGCATCTCCACCACCTGGCACTGGCGGCTATCCAGTTTCTGCAATCGCGTGAGCGCTTCTTCGAGCACCAGCAGGTCCCCGGAGTGGGCTTCGGCGATATTCAAAGCCCGGTCCAAGCTGATCTCGGGAACGCCGCCGCCGCGCTTGCCGGCCTGGCGCTTGCGGGCGCGATCGATGAGCACCTCGCGCATGACGTGCGCGGCTACCTGATAGAAATGCGCGCGGTCGCGCCAGGGCGTGCCGGCCTGGCCGGCCAGCCGCAGATAGGCTTCGTGCACCAGATCGGTGGTCTGGAGGCTGCGTCCGGAACGCTCGCGGCGCATGTGCCCGGCGGCGATTTTGCGCAGTTCGCGATAGGTCAGGTCCATCAGGCGAACCTCGGCGGCGGGCTCGCCTTCATGGAAGGCCTCTGGAAGACGGGTTATCTCGCCGTCACGCTTGCCTTGCATTTGTGCCTGGGGTCATTCAGGATCTCCCGACAGAGATGTGAATTGCGCCGGTGTGGCGTTTCGTTTTCATCGGTTTTTAATCAAGTTTCCCATATCTTGTCGGTTTCTTCGATTGTTTCACGCCATTACTGATGAGGACAAGCTTAATGCGGTCATGCATGGCGCTTATGTTTTTGGGTGGGATCGCGGCGGCGGCTGGCGCGCAGGATCGGCGCGACTGGCAATCGCTGGCGCAGTTGCAGGCGGGCGACAAGGTCCGCCTGACAACGAAGACGGGGAAAACGGGACCGGTCGACGGCGCGTTCGTGAGCTGGACGCCGCAGCAGGTGACGGCCGGGGACGTGATGGCGCGAAGAGAGGACGTGGTGAAGATCGAGCGGTACCGCAGAGGGGGCTGGGGACGAGGCAAGCACGCCGCCTTGGGGGCGGTTATCGGATTTGGAGCGGGAGCCGGTATTGGCGCGGCTCTAGGTGGCTGCCATCAGGGCCAATTCTGCTTCGTGGGGCGCGGCACCGTGGCGGCGGCGTTCGGCGGTGTGGGCCTGCTCGTGGGCGCCGGGGTGGGAGCGCTGATTCCGACGCATCATAAGGACCTGATCTATTTGGCGAAGTAAGGGAGAATAACATGCACACAACGAGTCACACATATCGCGGATCACTGCCCATGCTGGCGCTGCTGGTTTCGACGCCTGCATGGTGCCAGACGGCACCTGGTTTCGGAGGTCCCCACCGGCTGCCGGTGTTATCGGCGGCGGCATTGGCCAAGCCCGCGGCGGATACTCCGGCCAGCGTTCACTATAAGTTCCTGACGATCGGCCCTGAGGACTCGCCGTATGTGGTGGCGGACGGGATCGACAACACCGGGCTGGTCACCGGATACTACGAGGATTCGAGTTTGGTCTTTCACGGTTTCGTGTGGCGCAATGGCACGTTTCAAACGGTGGACTACCCAGGCGCGGCTTACACATATCTGTTCGGCGTGAACAACCGGGGAGTCGCGATTGGCTACTATGGGGACGGCACCACGAACCACACGGTCACCTATGCCATCGGGACCGGTATGTGGACCGCGCTGCCCGACATCCCGAACTATTCGCAGAATGACGGGTACTGTATCAACGACATGGGCGTGGCGGTGGGGAACGCGTTCGGCACGAGTAGCGCCGCCGCCTGGCTTTGGGACCCGGTCACACTCTCGTACTCCTTCATGGCTGTGCCCGGCGCGGAAGAGTACAGCACCTCTCCGAGTTGCCTCAACGATAAGAATCAAGTCGCGGGCTATTATGTGGACGCGAGCGGTTCGTACCAGGGCTTCGTCGAGCACGGAGGCGCGTATACCACGGTGGTCGTGCCGGGCGCGGCGGATACGTATCCCGACGGCATCAACAATTCGGGGACCATCCAGGGCCAGATTTTCGATGCCGCGGGCGTGGCGGAAGGGTTCGTGGCGGCGAGCGGCGGACTGTACACCATCGTGAACTATCCGGGCTCGGTATCGACGGCTATCGTGGGCATCAACGATCGCGGGGATCTGTGCGGCGCTTATGGGGCGGCGGACGGGACCGAGAAAGCGTTTATCGCGATTTTGCAGTGAGGCTTTCCCGGCCTGCGGCCTATGCCCCAATTGTGGGCAGGCCCTCGGCCTGCGGCGGCCTCTCAGGCCGCCTTCTTCCGGGCAAGAGTTGCGATTTTCGGACGAAAGCGGGGCCACGGGCCCCGCGCAGGCCGAGGGCCCGCCCCACTGCGCGAAAAGGGAGATTTGGGTATGACAAAAGCCAAGGGTGTGCTGGTCATTTTGGCGCTGGCTTCCTTAACCGGATGCAGCGGCGTTGTTTCGCGACATCCGCTAGCCTTGCCCGACGACAAGGAGACGGTTTTCGACCCGGCTCTGCTGGGGACCTGGGAGGAGGCCGCAGACTCGGGCGATGTCCTTAAGAACCGATACACGGTGGCTCGCGCGGATTCCGGCTACAGCATCCGCGTTAACACGGGAGCGGAAGAGACTAAGGGAACCATGTACCTCATGAAGGTGGGCGGCCGGTATCTGCTGGATGTTTATTATGCGGGCAAAGACGAACAGCAGCCGGTGCACTTCTTCGTCAGGGTCCGCATCAAAAAGGACGCGGCATGGGTCGCTCAGATGGATAGCAACTGGCTCCAGGACCAGATCAAGAGTCGCGGCGAACTTCAGTATGAGCCGCTCAGCAAAGACGATTTGCGGCTGGTATTGACGGCTTCGTCCGAAGACCTGCGCCGGTATCTATTGCCCTACGCAGCCGACGACAGGGCATTTGGCGAGGAAGGCGAGCTGCGGCGGGTCGCGCCCAAGAGAAAGTGAGACCTTATGAAACCGCTCATTACCGTAGTTCTGCTGGTGCTCGGGACCGGCTGCTCCGTGAAAAGAATGGTGGTGAACCAGGTGGGCAATGCGCTGGCCTCGGGCGGCACCACCTTCACCAGCGACGACGATCCGGACCTGGTGGCCGCTGCCATTCCGTTCGGACTGAAGACCTACGAGAGCCTGCTGGCCGAATCGCCCAGGCATACCGGGCTGCTGTTGGCCGCGGCGGAGGGATTCACGGAATACTCTTACGCATTCGTGGATTCGCGCATCGACGAAACCAAGGAAGAAAGCCTGGACCGCGCCAACGCACTGCGCGAGCGCGCCCGTAAGCTCTATCTGCGCGCTAACCGGTACGGCATGCGCGGCCTCGAAGCGCGGCATCCGGGGTTCGGAGCGGCGCTCGATGAAGACGCCGACGCCGCGCTGCGACGTGTAACCAAGCGCGACGTGCCGCTGCTCTATTGGACGGCCGCATCGCGGGGACTGGCCATTTCTCTTTCCAAGAACAGCCCGGAGACAATCGCTTATCTGCCACTGGTGGAGACGATTATCCGGCGGGTGGCGCAGCTCGACGAAGGCTTCGCGGATGGCGCGGTGCCCGAGTTCCTGATTACCTTCGAGGCGGCGCGCACCGACGTTGGCGCCGCGGAGCAGCAGAGGCTGATGCGGCAGCACTTCGCGCGGGCTGTCGAGTTATCGAAAGGGAAGCGGGCGGGGGTGTATGTTTCCTTTGCTGAAAACGCTTGCCTGCCGGCTCAGAACGCGGCGGAATTCACGTCGATGCTGGAGAAGGCTCTGGCGGTCGATCCGGATGCCGATCCCGATCACCGGCTGGCGAATCTGGTGGCGCAGCGGCGGGCGCGATGGCTGCGGAGGCATGTGGATGAGTTGTTTTTGACGGCGGGCGGGGCTGGGAGCCCCGGCCCAGAGGGCACCCCGGCCGGGGGCCTGCCCCACTAGGAGAATCTGATGATGAGACGAATGGTTTGCACTTTAGCCTTTCTGGCTGGGATTGCTCCGGCGCAGAGAATCGATATGGCCACTTTGGCGCCC
>Ga0181525_10001051_pt1 | contig 23946 bp, 15 predicted proteins | sample PEATcosm2014_Bin_48_FD_121100 | JGI IMG/M metagenome (GOLD analysis project Ga0181525, IMG submission 121100) | Peatland microbial communities from MTU Mesocosm Facility, Houghton, MI, USA - PEATcosm2014_Bin06_10_metaG | ecosystem: Environmental > Terrestrial > Soil > Wetlands > Peat | place... | reverse complement strand
TCGTTGACATGGGTACCGGACGAGGGCCGTCGCGTTTCGGAAATGGCGGCGATCACGCAGGAGAACGAGGCAGCGGCACGAGCGCTCAGCAATGTGCGCGCCGCCATCGCTTCGCTCGAGGATTCCACGACCAACACGCCGACGCTGTCGCGGATTCCGGAGCTGAAGGCTGCCGTGATTGCAAAGCGGCCGGCCGCGCCCGAACCGGCGCGCGATCTGAGCGAGAGCGGGACGCTTCGGGTGCTCGAGGCTGCCGCCGACACAGCGTCCGAATCGACCGTGCGCCAACCGGCATTGCCGACCACCGACGATGCTGCCGCCGCCGCTGCCAGGGCCGCATCGCCCGGCAAGCCGCGCGATGAAAAGACCGCCTTCGCGGTGCAGCTGCTCTGGTCGGTTCAGCCGATCGATATCGAACAGATTCCGCAATTGGCGATCTTCAGCGCCTACACGCTCTACGGAGCGGAGGGTAATCGCGACGGGCGCCGCTGGTATGGCGTGCGCCTGGGCTTCTTCACCGACGCGGTGTCGGCGAAGCAGGTCGCACATTATGTGCGCTCGGATTTCTCCACGGTCTCGGTGGTGCCGGTCACGGTGCGCGAGCGCGAGCGCGCCAAGCTCGCTGCCACGCGTCCCGATGCAACGCCGGTAACTGCGGCCGCCGCGGCGAATGCCGCGTCACCGAACCCTGCTGCGCCCAGTGCCGCTGCAGCGGGAGCATCGCCCGCACCGCCCGCGGCGGCCCCTGTGAAAATGCCGGGTGACACGGGTTTCGCATTCATCGACGACAATAAGCCGCAGGGACCTGCTCGCGCCGCCGGCAATGCCGCTGCAGCCCGTGGCGGGCGCGTAGCGCCGGGTAAACGCGCCAAGCTGCGGCCGGGACGTGCGGCCATGGCGGCGCGCGCCAAGCCCAAGGCCATGACGCTGGAGGAGACCCTGGAGATCCTGGGCGCAGGCCAGCTCAAAATGGAAGATGGCCGTCGTCCACTGATCAACAACGATGGACGCACTGCCACTGTGGAATCCTCCAAGAACAAGACTTCGCGCTTCGGGCGCCTGCTCGAGCGCCTGTCGGAGCGGCTGGGTTCCTAGAGGTTCAGGGCACCTGCGCTAGAGCGATGGTGTCACGGTGACGCGGACCGCGGCCTGTTCGGCACCGCTTAACTGCAGCGTCACGCGGCGCGCCACGGAAAACTCGAACTCGACGATCTTGCGCGGGCCGGTGCAACCCATGGCACCCTGATGGCCGCTGGAGGTCATTGCACCACCGTCGGCGATCACATCGATCCAGGCGGGCGCATCGAGCGCAAAGCGGTATCTGCCCGGCGCTTTGATGTCGAGTGCCGCAAGCCCGGCATAACCGCTCTCGGCGCCGTTCTTTTTTCCGGGAGCGGCCACGAAGGTCACTTCGTTCAATGGCCGCAGCTTCAGTGAGTAGAGATGCTCCATCGCCAGCGTCGGCGCCGCGGCGCTGTCGCCGCCGGCCGCCAGATCGGTGGCGCGGCCCGCGAACAGACCAAGCTCGCGACGAACATCCCAGGTAAAGCCCGAGCAGGGATCCGCGGCCAGCGCCGGCGCGGAACACAGCGTCACAAGGGCCATCAGCGGCATGGCGCGCCATGCGCGCGCGGTCGATCGCATCGCGTACCTCGACCTCGGAGGTCGAAAATTTCTAGAACAGGTGCGCGAACAACCAGTACAGCGAACCGGACAGGATGATCGCGGCCGGAAGCGTCAGCACCCAGGCCAGCAACAGATTGCGAATGGTCGCCATCTGCAGACCCGAGCCATTGGCCGCCATCGTACCTGCGACGCCGGAGGAGAGCACGTGGGTCGTCGACACCGGCAGGCCGAAGCTGTCCGCGGCGGCGATCGTCAGCATCGCGACCAGCTCGGCCGAGGCGCCCTGCGCGTAGGTCATATGGGTCTTGCCGATCTTCTCGCCCACCGTCACGACGATGCGCTTCCAGCCCACCATGGTGCCCAGGCCCAGCGCTATGGCGACTGCGACTTTCACCCACAGCGGGATGAACTTGGTGGCTGCATCGATCTGCTGCTTGAAGCCCTTCAGATCGGTCGCGGTCGCGGCATCGAGCGTAATGCTCTTGTCCTTCTGGATGCGCGAGATTGCTTCCGAGGTCAGGTACATGTCGTTGCGGACGTTCGGTACCGCTCCGGCCGGCATTCTTGCCAGCGAATCGTGTGTGGCCCGCACCTGCGAGCCGATGCTGCCGCTCATGTCGGCCAGCGCGACCAGCACCTGGGGCTTGAACTGTTTGGTACGGATGTACTCGGAGAGCGTCGAGCGCGTTTCATCGGCGGTCAGCGCCGGCGGCGCGGCCGTGAAGCCCTTGGTGAGCGACTCCTGCGTGACCTGCGCCATGGCGACAAACTGGGTCACCTGGTCAGCAGGCATGGCGCGATTAAGCGCATAGGCCAGCGGCACAGTGCCGACCAGGATCAGCATGATCAGGCCCATGCCCTTCTGGCCGTCATTCGAGCCGTGCGCGAAGGACACGCCCGTGCAGGTCAGCACGAGAATGCCGCGAATCCACCACGGCGGCGGATGGTTGCCCTTCGGGGCTTCGAACAGCTGCTTATTCTTGACCACCATGCGCACGGCCAGGAATACCAGTGCCGCGGCAAAGAATCCGACCAATGGCGAGAGCAGCAGCGAATTGCCGATCTTGGTGACCTGCGTCCAATCGACGCCGCTGGTGCCGTCACGGCCGTGCATCAGTGCATTCGCCACGCCGACGCCGACGATGGAGCCGATCAGCGTGTGCGAAGAGGAGGCCGGCAATCCCAGCCACCAAGTGCCAAGGTTCCACAGGATGGCTGCGATCAGCAGCGCGAACACCATGGCAAAACCGGCGCCGGAGCCGACCTGCAGGATCAGTTCCACGGGCAGCAGCGAAATGATGCCAAAGGCTACCGCGCCGCTGGAGGTCAGCACGCCGAGGAAATTGAACGTGCCTGACCAGAGTACTGCCACCTGCGGGGGCAGCGAGTGGGTGTAGATGACCGTGGCCACCGCATTGGCGGTGTCGTGGAAGCCATTGACGAACTCAAAGCCGAGCGCGATCAGCAGCGCCACGCCCAGCAGAATGAACGGCGCGAGGGTGCGCGTCGGCACGCCCGCATTGGTCACATCGCTCATGAGGCTGTAGGCCGTAAATAGCAGGCCCGAAGCCAGCAGGCCCACGAAGATGATCATGGTGGCCGGTCCGGCCTTGTAGTCGAGCCGTGGGCGGGCACTGCCAGGGGCGTGAGCTGCGTCCAGCGTTGCTGCGCTTGTGTTCATGGGTTTTCTCCGGCGACAGAGCCCGAGACCCTATGTCACGAACATTGCAGTTTTATGTCGGCGCCGCAACTGCCCGGATCGTCGTGAAAGCAGGCGGCTGCAACCCCTTGAGGGATCTAGCTTTATATTACGATGGCAGCATCAGTTTGCTCAACAATGCCTTGAACCCGGCGTTCTCGGCCAGGCTTGCCAGCATCGGATCGCCGGCGATCCCCAACAGGCCGGCGTCGCGCAGCCGATAGGCCCGCTCGAGCCAGGCCAGGGCCTTCGCCGGAATCGAAAGCTTACACCGCGCCTGCATCGATACTTTGGCAATGCTTCATCCAATCTTGGGCTGACCTTCATGCAGCCCAGGGGCTCTCTCCGTAACTTGTGAATCGTGTTCAGTCACTCGAATTCACCCAGTAAATCAGGAGATAGCCCATGAATACCGCCACCAATGTCGCCTTTGCCAGCCTGCTTACCTTCGCCTGCCTGTTGGGCAGCGGCCAGGCCAACGCGGACTCCGCGCAAGTGCTCACCAAGACGGTTACCTACGATGCCCGGACGCTGAATTCAGAAAAGGGGGCGCGGACTCTTTATGCCCGGCTGCGGTTTGCCGCGCAGGAGGTTTGCTCGCCACTCGATGCCCAGGAGCTCAGCCGTCACCGGTTGTGGCAGGCCTGTGTAGATAACTCGCTGGAGTCGGCGGTGCTGAAGGTCAACAGCCCGCTGCTTAGCGCGGTGCACAATAAGACCCCGCTGAAGGCTGCAGCGGGTTGAACGGCAGGGATCACGATGCCCCAGGGTTTTCTCAGGACCTGGGGCATCGAGCCCACCAGCGCTTGCGATCACCTGGTGGTGCATGTACTGGAGAGAGTACTTACATCGATGATGCGAAGCGCGGGTGGCAGGTGACATTTCAGTTTGCGATCAAACTGAGCCACGACCGCTCAGCCAGCCCCCGATCGAGGCACTAGCCACCCTCGGCGGTAGGTTGCGGCGGCGCGGGAAGAAGCCCATCCGCCGGGTCGCCCTGAGTGGCGTCGTCCGGGTGAATCAGCTGGAACACCGGCCCGCCGTTGTAACTGAATACCATGACATGCTCGCGGGGCTGAACTATCACTCGATGAGCCATAAGAAAATCGCAGCCAAGAATCAGTTCGCGCTTAGCCATAACGCGGTTCCACTGGCCTCCGAGAATGTAAAGATCGCCGATGCGCAGCTTGGCGTTTCGGATAGTCTCGTCGCCAATCGCGAAGGTATCGAACCGTCCTATCCAGGTCGGAATAGTGCTGCCACCCACGCCCTTGACCGACGGCGCAGCCGCCAGCCCGGCGTCGTCTGATTTGACGCCTGCCGCGCGAGCCGACAGCGTGGAAGCGAATGAGATTGGTGACCCGGTATCTAACGTCGCCTTGGCGTGCGATCCGTTCAGGTCCGTGTATACATCTATTTCCGCATCGTCCGAGGTCATGCGTTCTAGATTGGCGACAAAATACGACTGACCCCAGTACACCAGCTGCTCAGGCTTGCAGTCCGTAGGCTGCAAGATACGCACTTTCCCATTGGCCAGGTCGAACTCGGTGGCAAAATGCCAGAAGAAGTCTGCGCCCAGCATGAAGTCCACCCCGGGCAGGGGTGTTGTGTTAATGACGTCGAAGCGCAGATTGTCACCGTCAAAGGTTCCGACTTTCAGATGATCGATGACGGTTGTCTTAACCTGAACTATTCCGCCGACGGTGAATGCCCGTCGATCATTGCTCTGGCGCACGGGTAGCCCGAGCTTCCACGCTGCGGCTTCTGCAATGTAGCTATGTCCGGTGCCGGTATCGATCAGGATATGGATCGACTGGCCGTTTATTTGACCTTCGACGATAGGGCGGTTTTGAACCCGGTCCACGTGCCATTCTGCAATCTGCGCGATCTTGCAGCTGGACTGCGCACCGTAAGCGCTGTCCCAGGCCCACAGTGCCGTGGCGAGCCACAGTGCCCTCTTTACACCCATGCCGACGATTATAGCGAGGGGATTTGTGAGGACTCTTACCGATAAACATGTACGCGCATTTTCTCGTCGCTGCGTGAAATGGCTGTCCTGAAGCGCAGCCTAGAGCGCCGAGCCTGCCGTAAAAGTATCGCAGTTCTCGATCTGGCCGCTGTCGAAGCCGCGCCGGAACCATTTCACGCGCTGCGCCGAAGTACCGTGCGTGAAGCTGTCGGGCACAACTGTCCCCTGCATGCGCTTCTGCAGCGTGTCATCTCCCACCGAGGAGGCCGCCTGCAGTCCCTGCTCGAGATCGCCCGGCTCGAGAATTTTCCGGGTGCGATTGGCCTGTGCCGCCCAGACACCGGCGTAGCAATCCGCCTGCAGTTCCACTTCGATCGAGACATGGTTGGCGCCGACCTGGTTGGTGCGCTGTTCAGCGTGCTCGGCGGCGGAGGAAATTCCCTGCAGATCCTGCACGTGATGCCCAACCTCATGCGCGATGACGTACGCGCGGGCAAAATCGCCCGGGGCTCCGAACTGGGTCGAGAGCTGTCGGAAAAAGTCGAGATCGAGATAGACCTTTTGATCGCCGGGGCAGTAGAACGGGCCGGATGCAGCGCTGGCGTGGCCGCAGGCTGACGCAATCGAGCCGCTGAACAGCACCAGCGTGGGCTTGGTGTAGGTCTTGCCTTGCTGCTGGAAGTAGGTCGTCCAGACCTCCTCGGTCGAGCCGAGTATGGCCCTTACGAAGTCGACCTGTTTATCGCTGGCGGGATCGTGGACGGGAGCACTCGCCGTGGCCGAGCTGCCCGAATCGGGCGCGCCGCTGATGATCCCGAGAAGGGTCTGCGGATTGACGCCCATGAAGTACCCGACGACGAGCACCAGCAGCGTGCCACCGATTCCCAAGTGCAGCCCGTAGCCGCCGCCAGAGCCTCCGCCCGCGCCGCGTTCATCATCGACATTGTCACTGCGGGGGGTGTCATCGAGTTTCATGCCCGTCTCCCTGGCGTTACATTTTTTTACCGAACAGTTTCTCGAGCTCCAGCCGTGCTTTCTCCGCCGCGCTGGTATTGGCCGCCACGTAGGCCCCTGGCCGTGGCACGAAGAAATCGCAGAAATTCGCGCCGATCTTGTTGCTGACTTCTTCGGCAGTGGGCTCGCGGCAGTGCTTGGCGATGCTGGTATCGTACTCGACGCACATGCGGCACACATGCAGTTCGGCCCGGCATAGGGCGCATTCATCCCGCCGCGACAGCGGCAGGGTGAGCGCCGCGAGGCTGGCGCCGCACTTCCAGCAGACCAGGTTGTGTGCCATCGCGGATCGGATCCTTACGATGCGGTGCGCTTCACCGGCTCGGTGCGCTCGGCCAGAAAGCCCGCCAGCGCCGCGCCAGTATGCGAGCGTGCGCGCCGCGCGACAATTGCCGAGGGCGGCCCCGCGGCCACGATGCGCCCGCCGGCATCGCCGGCTTCCGGCCCGAGGTCGATGATCCAGTCGGCCTCGGCCATGATGTCGAGATTGTGCTCGACTACCACCACCGAATGGCCGGCATCGACCAGCCGATGCAATACCCCTATGAGCTTCTCGACATCAGCCATGTGCAGTCCCACCGTGGGCTCATCCAGGACATACAGCGTATGGCCCGGTCGCGCGCGCGGCGAATCGGTCAGGCGCGCTAGCTCGGTGACGAGCTTGATGCGCTGGGCTTCGCCGCCCGACAGCGTCGGGCTGGGCTGGCCGAGCGTCAGGTAACCCAGGCCCACATCGGCGAGCAGCTGCAGCGGCCGTCGAATCTTCGGATGCGCGGCAAAGAATGCCACGGCATCCTCGACGTTCATCGCCAGCACGTCGCCGACCGAGCGACCGCGCCACTGGATCTCGAGTGTCTCGCGGTCGAAACGGCTGCCGCCGCAACGCTCACATCGCACCTTCACATCCGGCAGGAAACTCATCTCGATGGTGCGCTGGCCGGCGCCGTCGCACTCGGGACAACGGCCGCCGCTGGTATTGAATGAGAAGCGGCTCGAGGCATAGCCGCGCACCCGCGCCTCGCTGGTACCGGCGAAGACATTGCGGACATCGTCCCAGAAGCCGACATAGGTGGCCGGGCAGGATCGCGGCGTGCGGCCGATCGGTGTCTGATCCACCTCGAGCACACGCGCGATGCCGTTGACGCCGCGCAGCGCTCGCGCGCCGATCGGCGCCGGCGGAGACTTTACATTGATCGACGCGCGCAGATTCGCGTAGAGCACATCGCGCGCCAACGAGGACTTGCCCGATCCGGACACTCCGGTGATGACGACCAGGCGTCCGAGCGGGATGCGCACATCCAGATCGCGCAGATTGTGCAGGCGGGCCCGATCGATCTCGATGGCGGCGCTGCGGCTGTTGGTGGCGCGGCGTGGTTGCGCCGGATGCAGCAGCGGGTGCGCCAGGAAGCGGCCGGTTACCGACTCAGGGCTAGCTTCCAGTTGCGCCGCCGTTCCGGCTGCGACCACGTGTCCGCCGCGCACGCCGGCCCCCGGCCCGAGGTCGATGATGTGGTCCGCGCGCCGGATCGTGTCTTCATCGTGCTCGACCACCACCAGCGTGTTGCCGGCCGCCGAAAGTGTCGTCAGCGTGTCGAGCAGCACGGTGTTGTCGCGCGGGTGTAATCCAATGGTGGGCTCGTCCAGCACGTAGCACACGCCCTGGAGGTTCGAACCGAGCTGCGCCGCCAGGCGAATGCGCTGCGCCTCGCCTCCTGAGAGGCTGGGCGCGGAGCGGTCGAGCGCCAGGTAGCCCAGGCCCACGCGCTCGAGAAAGCCCAGACGCGAGCGGATCTCGGCCAGCGCATCGCGTGCGATCGCCGCCTCGCGCACCGCGAGTTTCAAAGCGCCGAAGAATGTGCGCAATTCCTTGACCGGCAATGCCGTCAGCTCCGCGATCGAGCGTTTGCCAAACCGAAGGTGCAGCGCGGTCGGGTTCAGGCGTGCGCCATGGCAGCCCGGACAGGGCACATCGGCCTCGGCATCCTCGTCCGGACGCTCCAGCCATTGAGATTCCTCGCCGGTCTGTTCGGCTTCGAAGTGCTCGCTGCGCACGCCGGTGCCGAAGCAGGCCTGGCACCAGCCCTGACTGGAATTGAAAGACAGCAGCCGCGGGTCGGGCTCGGGGAATCCGCGGCCGCAGGAGGGACAGGCGCGGCGCGCACTGAAGACCTGCGCCGCGCCGGTGGGCGGCAATACGTGCACCACGCCCTTGCCGAGCTCGAGTGCGCGGTCGATGGCCTCGCGCAGCGCCGACTCCTGTCGCGGTGCGCACAGTACCTCGGCCACCGGCAGTTCGATGTCGTGTTCGACGAAGCGTTTGAGGCTCGGAAACGGGTCGGTGGGAACCCACTTGCCATCGACGCGCAATTGCTTATCGCCGCGCGCGGCCGCCCAGCGCGCCAGCTCGCGGTAGTGTCCTTTACGATGCGCGATCAGCGGCGCGAGCAGCTGCAGCTGCTGCCCGCGAAAGTCGCGCAGCAGCGTGGCCACGATGGCCTCGGGGCTCTGCGGCGCAATGGCCACCTCGCAGTCCGGGCAGAACTGCGTGCCGAGACGCACATAGATGAGTCGCAGGAAGTGGTAGATCTCGGTCAATGTGGCCACGGTGCTCTTGAGCCCGCCGCGGCTGGCGCGCTGCTCGATCGCCACCGTGGGTGGAATGCCGTGAATCGCATCCAGATCCGGTCGCGCCGCCGGCTGCACGAACTGCCGTGCGTAGGCATTGAGCGATTCGAGATAGCGCCGCTGACCCTCGTTGAAAAGAATGTCGAAGGCCAGCGTGGATTTACCCGAGCCGGAGACGCCCGTGACGACGCTGAAACGCCCGCGCGGAATCTCGACATCGACATCCTTGAGGTTGTGTTCGCGCGCGCCGCGCACGACCACCTGTCCCTGGCCGGCGGCCTCTTTGACAGCGTAGGGCCGGGGCGCGGGTTGCGCCACTTTCCGGGCTGCCGCTGCGATCGTCGCATCGGCGTACTCGAGCAGCGCGAGCGCGGTGTGCGAGCGGCCCTGCTTCGAGGAGGTCTGGCGCATGAGCTGCTCGGGCGTGCCGCGCGCAATCAGCTCACCGCCGCCATCGCCACCCTCGGGGCCCAGATCGATGATCCAGTCGGCCGCGCGAATCACATCGAGATTGTGTTCGATGACCAGCAGCGAATGGCCTGCCTTGAGCAGCAGTCCGAAAGCCTGCACCAGGCGCGCGATGTCCTCGAAGTGCAGACCGGTGGTGGGCTCATCGAAGATCAGCAGTTTGCCGCGAGTCGCCGCGGGCTGCGCGCCGGCCTTAAGTTTACCGCCGTTGCGCGACCTGGCTCGTTCGCGCGGCAGCGCACTCAATCCCGCCTCGGCCAGGTGGCCGGCCAGTTTGAGCCGCTGCGCTTCGCCGCCGCTGAGCGTCGGCACCGGTTGCCCTAAGCGTACGTAGTCCAGGCCGACATCCACCAAGGGCTGCAGCCGCGCGCACACGGCAGGCTGGTCGGCAAAGAATGCCAGCGCTTCGGTGGCTGTCATGTCGAGCACTTCGGCGATGCTGGCGCGCTTGAGGTTGGCACCGGTCAGGCGGATCTGCAGTGTCTCGGGACGATAGCGGCTGCCATTGCATTCCCCGCAACGCAGGTACACGTCGGAGAGAAACTGCATTTCGATGTGCTCGAAGCCGTTGCCGCCGCACGCCGGGCAACGGCCGGTGCCGGAATTGAAACTGAATGTCCCGGCCGTGTAGCGGCGCAGGCGGGCCTCGGGTTCGGCGGCAAAGCGCGCGCGTATCTCATCGAATGCGCCGACGTAGCTGGCAGGATTCGAGCGCGTGGTACGGCCGATCGGGGTCTGATCGATCATCACGGCCGCATCGATCAGCTCCGCGCCCTCCAGGCGCTCGAAAGTCCCGGGCGTGTCGCTGGGTTTGCCGTGCGCTTTCTGGAGTGCCGGATATAGGACGTTCTGCACCAGCGTGGATTTGCCGGAGCCCGAAACCCCCGTCAGGCACACCAGCCGATGCAGCGGAATCTCGACATCGATGCGCTTGAGGTTGTGCTCAGCAGCGCCGTACAGCGCGATGCGCCCGGATGAGGCGCGCCCCGGCGCCGGAAGTCCCGCGCTGGCCCGCAGCGGCGGCAGGCTGCGGCGTCCCGCGAGCCAGGCGCCGGTACTCGATTCCGGATGTGCCATGACTTCCGCCGGGCTGCCGTAGCAGACGATGCGCCCACCGTGCTCGCCGGCGCCAGGCCCCAAGTCCAGGATGCGATCGGCCTCCAGCATGATCTGCGGGTCGTGTTCGACCACAAGCAGGGTGTTGCCCGCGTCCCGCAGGCGCTTCATGACGGCGACCACCCGCTGCATGTCGCGCGAGTGCAGGCCGATGGAAGGCTCATCGAGCACGAACAGCGTGTTGACCAGCGAGGTGCCCAGCGCGGTCGTCAGATTGATGCGCTGGACTTCCCCGCCCGAAAGCGTGCGCGACTGGCGATCCAGCGTCAGGTAGCCCAGTCCCACCTCACTTAGGAAGCGCAGCCGCGTGCGCAGCTCGGTCAGCAGCAGATCGGTGGCCTGATCCAGCGGCGGCGGCAGCACCAGCTGCTCGAAGAAGGCGCGGCAGCGATCGATCGGCAATTGCATCACCGCATCGATCGAAAGTCCCGGCGGCGCCAGCGAGGGCAGCTCCAGCTGTTCGGGTGCGGCATCCACCCCAAGCCGCCAGAGCAACGCATCGGGCTTGAGACGCGCGCCATTGCAGGCCGAGCACAGCGTGTAGCTGCGATATCGCGACAGCAGCACCCGCACATGCATTTTATAGGCGCGGCTCTCGAGCCACTCGAAGAAGCGCCTGGCGCCGTACCAGACTTTTTTGTTCCAGGGCCCTTCGCCTTCGATGACCCACTTGCGGTGCGCGGCCGGCAGATCGCGCCAGGGCACATCAGTGGCGATGCCACGCTTTTTTGCGAAGCGCAGCAGGTCGTCCTGGCATTCCTTGTAGGAGGGCGTCTGCCAGGGGCGCACCGCACCATCGCTCAGTGATTTGGACGGATCGGGAACCACCAGGCCGTAGTCGATGCCGATCACGCGGCCGAAGCCGCGGCAGGTGTCGCAGGCGCCCAGCGGCGAATTGAAGGAGAACAGCCCCTGCGAGGCATCCTGGTAGTGCAGGTCACACTCGGCGCAGTGCAGGTCGCTCGAATAGCGCAACGCGCTCGATTCCACGCCATCGCTGCCCTGCACATGCACGCTCACGCGCCCATGGCCCGCATGCAGCGCGGCCTCGAGCGCCTCGACCAGGCGGCTGCGATCGGTGCCGTCCAGGCGCAGCCGATCCTGGATGACGGTCAGCAGCTTGGACTCTTCTTTCAATAGGCGCACATAGCCGAGCTTTCCGAGCTCTGCGCGCAGCTCGGCGATTTTCATCTTCGGCGGCAACGGTACCGGGAAGCAGATCAGCAGCAGCGATTGCCCGAGCGCAGGCGCAATCGAGCTGAGTGCATCGGCGATGCTCTGTGCATTGTCGCGCCGCACGGCGCGGCCGCAGCGGCGGCAGTACAGCCGCGCGGCCCTTGCGTACAGCAATTTCAGATGATCGTTGAGCTCGGTCATCGTGCCCACGGTGGAGCGCGAGGTGCGTACCGGATTGACCTGGTCGATCGCTATCGCGGGCGGAATGTGCTCGATGCGATCGACCTGCGGCTTGTCCATGCGGTCGAGGAACTGGCGGGCGTAGGGCGAGAAGGTCTCGACATAGCGGCGCTGGCCTTCCGCATACAACGTGTCAAACACCAGCGAGGATTTGCCCGAGCCGGACACGCCCGTGACCACCACCAGCTCGTTGAGCGGGATGTCCAGATCGAGATTGCAAAGATTATTCTGACGCGCGCCGCGCACGACGATCGCGTCATGCGCGTTTCGGCTCATGATGTGACATATGGTACGGGAATCGGGCGCCCGCAGGCAGTTGACAGCCCCTCTATAATGGGGAGGCATGTTGTCGACACCCCATTTTGAGCTCCCCGATCTGCGCCCGCGCGCCGGAGCGGCGCGCGTGGCCGCGCCCGCGCCTTTTCTGCCCATGACGAGGCAGGAAATGGAGGCGCTTGGCTGGGATCAGTGCGACGTCATCATCGTGACCGGCGATGCCTATGTCGATCACCCGAGCTTCGGCATGGCCATCGTGGGCCGCGTGCTCGAAGCGCACGGCCTGCGCGTGGGCATCATCGCGCAGCCGGACTGGCACAGCGCCGATGCCTTCCGCGCACTGGGGGCGCCGCGGCTGTTCTTCGGCATCACCGCCGGCAACATGGATTCGATGGTCAATCGCTACACCGCCGACAAGCGGGTACGCAGCGATGATGCCTATACCCCCGGCGGCCAGGGCGGCCGGCGCCCCGACCGCTCGGTGATCGTCTACGCGCAGCGCGCTCGCGAGGCCTACCGCTCCGTTCCCATCGTGATCGGCGGCATCGAGGCATCGTTGCGCCGCATCGCACACTTCGATTACTGGTCGGAAAAGGTGCGGCGATCGATATTGCTCGACGCCAAGGCCGACCTGCTGGTGTTCGGCAACGGTGAGCGACAGATCAGCGAGATCGCGCGCCGACTCGACGAGGGCGAGCCCATCGAGTCGCTGCGCGACATTCGCGGCACGGCCTTTGCCTTTGGTTCGCCGGAAGGGGATTGGACCGAAATCGATTCCACGCACCTGGACGCGCCCGGGCCGCTGAACGCGCCGCAGGACCCCTATGCGATGCAACCGGGCGCCGCAGCTGCATCGGTACCCGTTGCGGGCGAGAAGGTGGTGCGCTTCATGCGCCGCGTGCCTGGAGCAGCGCGCGAGCACAGCGTCATCCGGCTCCCCGACTACGATCAGGTGGCCGAGGACAAGGTTCTCTACGCGCACGCCTCGCGCATCCTGCACCTGGAGTCCAATCCCGGAAATGCGCGCGCGCTGGTGCAGCGTCATGGCACGCAGCGGGTGTGGCTCAATCCGCCGCCGATTCCGCTGCGCACCGATGAAATGGACTGGATCTACGAGCTGCCCTACCGGCGCCGTCCGCATCCGAGTTACGGCGAGGCCGCCATCCCCGCCTACAAGATGATCCGATTCTCGGTCTCGATTCAGCGCGGATGCTTTGGCGGCTGCACCTTCTGTTCGATCACCGAGCACGAAGGGCGCATCATTCAGAACCGCTCGGAAGCCTCGGTGCTGGGCGAGATCGGCAAGATTCGCGACGAGGTCCCGGGATTCACGGGCGTCATCTCGGATCTGGGCGGCCCGACCGCCAATATGTATCGGCTGGCCTGCAAGAGCCGCGAGATCGAGAGCGCCTGCCGGCGGCCGTCCTGCGTATTTCCCGGCATCTGTCCCAACCTCGACACCAATCATGCGCCGCTGATCGAGCTGTACCGCAAGGCGCGCTCTCTGCCCGGCATCAAGAAGGTGCTGGTCGCCTCGGGGGTGCGCTACGACCTCGCGATCGAATCGCCCGAGTATGTGCGCGAGCTTGCGCAGCACCATGTCGGCGGCTATCTCAAGATCGCACCCGAGCACCTGCGCGAGGGGCCGCTCTCGAAGATGATGAAGCCCGGAGTGGGAACCTATTACCGCTTCAAGGAGCTGTTTGACCGCTACTCGAAGGAGGCCGGAAAACAGCAGTACCTGATTCCCTATTTTATCGCGGCCCATCCGGGCACCACCGATGAGGACATGCTCGAGCTCGCACTCTGGCTCAAGCGCAATGGTTTTCGCGCCGACCAGGTTCAGGCCTTCCTGCCTTCGCCCATGGCCAGCGCCACGGCCATGTATCACAGCGGCAAGAATCCGCTGCATCGCGTCACTCGCAGCAGCGAGGAAGTCACCATTCCGAAGGGGCTGCGTGTGCGTCGGCTGCACAAGGCGTTCCTGCGCTATCACGATCCCAACAACTGGCCGCTGCTGCGCGAAGCACTGCGGCACATGGGACGCAGCGATCTGATCGGCAGCGGCCGCCAGCAGCTGATCCCGGCCTATCAGCCACCCGGGACCGGCGAGCGCAGCGAGGGCCGGCGCAGGCCTTTCCGCACCCAGCACACGGGCTTGCCGCAGATGCCGCCGCCCCGGGGCAAGGCGCCGCCGCGCGGCAAGCCGGCGGCTCGCGGCAAATCCTCACGCAAGCCGGCTTGAACTCGATGGAGCCGCAGGCTCGGCGCTTCTGTATGCTGGCAGCGCTGCTGCTCGCGCTGGCTACCCTGGTGGGAGCCCTGGGCGCGCACGCGCTCAAACCGCGCCTGAGTGCCGATCGCTACGAGGTGCTGCAGACCGCCGTGCTGTATCAGTTCTTACATTCTTTGGGGCTGTTGGGCTTAGGGTTACTGTCGGACCGGCTGCGGCAACCGCTGTTGCACCGGGCTGGCTGGCTGGTGTTCGCCGGCGTGATACTTTTTTCCGGCAGCCTCTACCTGCTGTTGTGCGGGGCTCCCCGGTTGTTCGGAGTGCTGACGCCTCTCGGGGGGCTGTGTCTGATCGGCGGCTGGTGCCTGGCGGCGCTGGCGCTGCTGCGCTCGCGCGCCGCTTAAGCACGGCGATTGCCCATGGATACGGCGCGTACCGGCCAGGACCTCCGCGAGCTTTGGCGGCGCTGGCTGTTGCCCGGCGTCACGCTGCTGATCTTCGTGCTGGTCTGCTTCGGCCTGCGGCGCGAGCTGGCCGAGTTTCATTTCTCCCACATACTCGCATCGCTGCGCTCGATTTCGGTCACGGCGCTCGCAGCCGCGGTGCTGTGCACGGCATTGAGCTACCTGCTGCTCGGCTTCTACGATGTGCTGGCGCTGCGCTACATCAATAAAGTCGTGCCGTTCGGCCGCACCCTGTTTACCTCCTTCATCGCCTACGCGTTTGGTCACAACTTCGGCATCGCGGCTCTCACCAGCGCCGCCGTCCGCTACCGCCTCTACTCGAGCGCCGGGCTGAGTGCCTCCGACGTCGCGGCGGTCTCCGCGTTCTGCGGCGTGACCACCGCCATCGGTCTTGCGGTGCTGGCCGGCGTGTCCTTCATCCTCGAACCGCAGCAGGGCGTGCACGCCGTGCACATGAATCACACCATCGTGTTCGCGCTTGGCGTGGCGATGCTGGCAGGCGTGGGCCTGTATGCGCTCTGGTCGCTGTTCGGCCCGCAGGAAATCGAGTTCGAGGGCTGGGCATTGCGTGCGCCCCGGCCCGGCGTCGCGCTGCCACAGATCGTGCTCGCCATCATCGATCTTGCGATCTCGGCCCTGGTGCTGTGGTTCCTGCTGCCGGCCGGCAGCCATGCAAGCCTGCTGATATTCGCGGGTGCGTACTCTGCGGCGATGATCGCGGCGGTGATCAGTCATGTGCCGGGCGGCATCGGTGTCTTCGAATCGCTGCTGGTGCTGGCGCTGCCCGACATACCGGCCGATCAGCTGATCGGCTCGCTGCTTGCCTGGCGCGCGGTGTACTACCTGCTGCCGCTGCTGGTGGCCGCGGTGCTGTTCGGCGGACAGGAGCTCAAGGCGCAGCGCACGAAAATCGCGCGCATCGAGCAGCTGGCGGCCGCCTACATTTCGCCGATCGTCCCGCAGGTCAGCGGCGCACTGGTGTTCATCGCCGGATTCTCGCTGCTCGTCACCGGCGTAACACCTTCGATCGATCAGCGCCTGGCGGTGCTGCGCGATGTGTTGCCGCTCGCCGTGGTCGAAGCCTCGCATCTGGGATCGAGCGTCATCGGCCTGGCGCTGCTGATCCTGTCGCGCGCGCTGTTTCGTCGCCTGGCAGCCGCCTACCAGATGACGATCTGGCTGCTGGGTGCGGGCATGCTCGCAGCGCTGCTGCGTGGTCTGGAGTTCGAGCAGGTGCTGATTCTCGGGCTGGTGATGGCGGTGCTGTGGCTCGGCCGGCGCGCGTTCTACCGGCCGGCCGAAATCATGGCGCAGCGCTTCACGCCGGTGTGGATCGTGAGTCTCGCTATCGTGATCGGGACCGCGGTGTGGATCGGCTTCTTCGCCTACCGGCATGTCGACTACTCGCACTCGCTGTGGTGGACATTCGCCTTCGAGGCCGACGCGCCGCGCATGCTGCGCGCATCGCTGCTGGTCGTGCTGCTCGCCTCGGCCTTCCTGGCGGCGAACCTGCTGCGTCCGGCGCGCCCCGAACCCGGCGTCGCTTCGAGCGAGGACCTGACCCGCGTTCGCACATTGATCGACGGCTGCTCGCAGGCCCTGGCAAATGCGGCGCTGAGCGGCGACAAGCGCCTGCTCTTCAGCACCGCCGGCGATGCCTTTTTGATGTACCAGGTCAACGGGCGAAGCTGGGTGGCGCTCGGCGATCCGGTCGGTAGCCCCGCGGGACAGGAAGAACTCGTGTGGCGCTTTCGCGAGCTCTCGGACCTGCACGGCGGCTGGACCGTGTTCTATCAAATCAGCGCTGAAAAGCTGCCGCTCTACATCGATCTGGGACTGACGGTCATGAAACTCGGTGAGGAGGCGCGCGTGCGGCTCACCGATTTCTCACTCGAAGGTAGCGCGCGAGCGGAACTGCGCACGCAGCGCCGCCGGGCCGAAAAGGATGGCGCGACTTTCCAGGTGCTCACTCCCGAGCAGCTGCCGGCGGTGTTGCCCAGGCTGCGGGCGATCTCCGACACCTGGCTGCAGGAGAAGGCGGCGGCCGAGAAGAGCTTTTCGGTGGGCGCTTTCGATGAAGCCTATATCAGCCAGTTTCCGGTGGCAGTGGTCAGCTGCGCCAACGAACCGGTGGCCTTTGCAAGCCTGTGGGTGTCGGGCGATCGGCAGGAGATTGCGGTCGACCTGATGCGCTTCAGCGCGGACGCGCCGCGCGGGGCGATGGACTTTCTGTTCGTCGAGCTGATGCTCTGGGGCAAGGCCCAGGGGCATCAATGGCTCAACCTGGGGATGGCGCCGCTGGCCGGGCTGGAGCGCCACCCGCTGGCACCCGCCTGGCATCGGGTCGGCAACCTGGTGTTCCGCTATGGCGAGTATTTCTACAACTTCGACGGGCTGCGGCGTTACAAGGCCAAGTTCAATCCGCTCTGGGAGTCCCGATATCTCGCATCCCCTGGCGGCCTGGCCCTGCCGCGCGTGCTGCTGGATATCTCGGTGCTGATATCGGGCGGCGTAAAGGAGCTGTTTGCCAAGTGAAGCGCCGCTGACCGCCCGCGAGGCCGCGCGACAACATCCGCTGAGCCGCGCGCTGTGCGCTGCACTCGCGCGCCACCGCGACGCGGTTCTGGAGGCACCTACCGGGACCGGCAAGAGCACCATCGTGCCGCTGGCGCTGCTGGAAGAGGACTGGCTCGCCGGCCGCAAGATCCTGATGCTCGAACCGCGCCGCGTGGCGGCGCGAGCAGTGGCGGCGCGCATGGCATCGCTGCGCGGCGAGTCGGTCGGAGCGACGATCGGCTATCGCATGCGGCTCGACACGCGGGTGTCGCGCGCGACTCGCATTGAAGTGGTCACCGAGGGCGTGCTCACGCGGATGCTGCAGGACGATCCGGCGCTCGAAGATATCGGCTGCGTGATCTTCGATGAGTTCCACGAGCGCAGTCTGCAGTCGGATCTCGGTCTGGCGTTGTGCCTCGATGCGCGCCGCCAGCTCGGCGCCTCGTTTCGCCTGATCCTCATGTCGGCGACTCTCGAGGCTGCGCGCGTCGTGCGACTGTTGCAGGACGCCGCTCACGTGACCGTCCCGGCGCGCGCATTCCCGGTGGTGCTGCACTACCTGGGCCGCGGTGCGCCGCTGTTGCCGGGCGCCGGGCCTGACGGGGCCCGCGATGCGCAGCGTCTCATCGAGGCGGTCGCGCGCGCCATTCGGCAGGCACTCGACGACTCCGGCGGCGACGTGCTGGCTTTCCTGCCGGGCGCGCGTGACATCAGGCGAGTCGAAGAGACGCTGTCGCGGGAGTCGTTGCCCGAAGGTGTGCGCGTCATGTCGCTATTCGGCCAGATGAACAGCGCGGCCCAGGACGCGGTGCTGGATCCCGGACCGGCAGGCACGCGCAAAGTAGTGCTCGCCACCAATCTTGCGGAAACCAGTCTCACGATTCCCGGTGTCACTGCGGTGGTGGACGCGGGATTGGTACGCCGTTCGCGATTCGATCCTGGCACCGGCATGAGCCGGCTCGAGCTGGAACGCATTTCACGTGCATCGAGCGAGCAGCGTTGCGGCCGTGCCGGGCGCGTTGCACCCGGGATCTGCTACCGGCTCTGGAGCGAAGGCGCACACGACTCGCTGGCCGCAGTGACGCCACCGGAGATACTCGATGCCGATCTCGCGCCGCTGGCGCTGGATCTGGCGCGCTGGGGGACCACGGATACCGCTGCTCTCGACTGGCTCAACGCGCCGCCATCTCCGGCACTGCAGCAGGCCCGATCGCTGCTGACACGACTGGGCGCACTCGATGAGCGGCAGCGTCTCACCACGCGGGGGCAGCAGATGGCACGGCTGCCCGTGCATCCGCGACTGGCGGCGATGCTGCTCGCGGCCCACGACGGTGCCGCAAGCCATTCGCTGGCGCTGGCCGCGCAGCTGGCGGCGCTGCTATCCGAACGCGACCTGCTGCGGCCGGGCAGCGATCCGGATCTGCGGGCGCGGCTCGAACTGCTGCGAACTCCGAAGCCCGGATCGGTTGACCGGGCGGCGCTGGATCGCGTGCAGCGCACCGCGCGCGCGCTCGAAGCCATGGTCGGGGAGGGGGCGGGCCCTCATCCTGAGGCGCCGCCCGGTGATGAAGGCATAGGCGCGCTGCTCGCACATGCGTTTCCGGATCGCATCGGCCAGCGGCGTGAAGGCTCGGTGGGCCGGTACCTGCTGTCGAATGGTCGCGGTGCCGCGTTGGCGCAGCCCGGTTCGCTCTCCGGCGCGCCATTCATCGTGGCGGCAGCACTCGATGATCGTGATCGCGAAGCACGCATCGATCTGGCAGCCGCACTGTCACTGGCCGCGCTCGAGCGCGAACTCGCAGACCGGATCACGGTGCAGGAAAGCTTTGGCTGGGATCCGGCCCTTGCGGCCGTGCTGTGGCGCCGCGTCCGGCGCCTCGATTCGCTCATTCTGGAGGAACAGATGCGCCCGCCCGCACCCGGGTCGCAGACCACGGCGGCAATGCTGGTGGGCATACGTGAGCTCGGGCTCGATGCGCTGCCCTGGGATCGGGAGAGCCGCGCATTGCAGGCCCGCATGGAATTCGTGCGCGGCCTGGCGCGCGGCGATTTGCCATCCTGGCCGGCCAGCGATGACGCGGCGCTCACGGCGACACTGGATCAATGGCTGCCCGACTGGCTGACCGGAATCACACGCCGCGAGCATCTGGGACGCCTGGCGCTGGCCGAGGCGCTGCGCGCGCGGCTCACACCGGTTCAGCTGCGCGCGCTTGAGTCGCTGGCGCCGCGCGATCTTGCGATGCCGTCCGGCTCCCGGGTGCCGGTCGACTACCTGGACGACAATGCGCCCTGCGTGGCGGTGCGCATGCAGGAAGTCTTCGGACTACCGGCGACGCCGCGCATCGGCGGCGGCACGGTGCCCGTGACTTTCGTGCTGCTCTCACCCGCGCGGCGACCGCTGCAGATCACCCGCGACCTGGCCGGCTTCTGGGGCAGTAGTTATCTTGCCGTGCGCAAGGAGATGAGGGGCCGCTACCCGAAGCACGCCTGGCCGGAAAATCCGCTCGAGGCCGCGCCGACGCGCGGAACCGGGCGCCCCCGCCGCCAATAGTTCAGCGCTATTGTCAGCCGTTATGGCCGGCGTGCGTTGTGCGTATCTGATACCTCTCCTTGACGCAGGCGCGGTGCTCGTGGAGGCTTTGGTTCGTGAATAGAATCCCGATGACCCTGGGTCTGCTGTTGCTGCTGGTGAGCTGCCACAAGGCGCAGCCGCTGCATGCCAACCATGCCACGCACGCCAACGAGCCGCCCGATATCGCCTGGTTCGACGGCAGCCTGGATGGCGCATTCATCGTGGCCAAGCGTGAGAACCGGCCCGTGCTCATCTACTGGGGCGCCGAGTGGTGCCCGTTCTGCCATACGCTGAAGTCCACGGTGTTCTCGCGGCCGGATTTCATCGCCAAGAGCAAGCTCTTCCTGCCGGTCTACCTCGACGGGGATGACGATGGCGCCCAGAAGTGGGGCGATGAGTTTCATATCCAGGGCTATCCGACACTGATCGTGCTCGATCCGGACCGTCACGAGATCATCCGTCTCGGCGCGGGCCGCGACGTCGCGCAGTACGCCGCCGCGCTCGATGTGGCGCTCGAAAACGTTCAGCCCGTGGATACGCTGCTGAAGTCCGTGACGGCCGGTGGCGCACTTAAGATCGAGGAGTGCCGGCGGCTGGCCTACAACTCCTGGGAACTCGATACGCTCGAGGCCGACAGCTACGCCGCGCAGGCGGATGCGCTCGCCACTGCCGCCAGCGATTGCCCCGCCGAGGCACTGGTCGAGCGCGCCTCGCTCAATACCTACGCCGCCTACTATGCCGCCAATGCCGAGAGTCATGCACTCGAGCAACCGAAAGCTGCGCCTTCGGTACTGCTGGCGGGACTGCAGGACCGCGTCAATGAGGTGCTGTCGGAGCCGACATTGGCGGTGACGGCGGCCGGCGCGCTGGCGATGCTGGACGATAATTTCTTCAAGTCCGTGCGCGTGCGCGGCGGTGCGTTGCCCGATCAGGTGCGTGATCGCTACGCGGCCACGATGGCGACCGCCGCCACCGATAAGCGCTACGTCCTGGCCGATCAGCTCGAGTTCCTGGACGCGCAATTGCGCGTGCTCAAGGATTTGGGCAAGCCGAAAGCCGCTTTGCCGCAGGATGTGGTCGCCAATGCGCATCAACGCATCGACGCCGCGCTGTCGGGCGAACAGAATCCGTTCGTGCGCTCGGGCCTGGTGAATGCGTCGCTCGATATTCTCGAGGACCTCAATGATCTGCCGAGCGCCTACACGGTGGCTCACGATGAGATCGCACGCGCCAGCGCACCCTACTACTACAAGGCTGACCTGGCCGAAATCGCCGAGAAGATGGGCCGCAAGGACGAAGCCCTGACGCTGCTGGATGAGGCCTATCGCGAGTCGCAGGGGACGGCGACGCGCTTTCAGTGGGGACAGCTGTATGTCAGCGGGCTGTTACGGCTGGCGCCGAAGGATACGCGGCGCATTACCGATGCCAGTTCGGCGGTGCTTGCCGAGCTGGATGGTCCCGACCGTATCTACCGCCGGGCGCGCGTGCGGCTGGAAAAGATGGATCGTGAGTTGCGTGCCTGGAACGATGCCGCGAAGGGTTCGCACGCGGATGTGCTGCAGGGACTGCACGAGCGCATGCAGGAAATCTGCGTCAAGATTCCCGATGCCGATCCGGCGCGCAGCAGTTGCGACGCGTTTCTGAAGACAGCCTAACGCGGCAGTTGCGCGTCGATCAGGGCGCGTACCGCGCTCAGCAGTGAGGAGACCGGGCCGCTGTCGCCCGGAAACACCAGGCGCGTGAAGTAGCTGCCGTCCATCAGCAGCATCAGCGCATCGCCGAGTGAGTCCGGATCGCGCGCGCCCACATCGCGTGCCATGGCGCGCAGTTTGCTGCGCACCTGCTGCTTGTACTCGCGCACCAACGTGCTGAGCGCGTCGTTTTCATCCGAGATCTCGACCGCCGCATTGCCCAGCGCACAGCCGCGACAGTCGCTTTCCTCGACGTGTGCGAGATGGGACTCGAACAGCGCTTCGATCTGGCGACGAGGATTGCCGGCGTGGGGTGCGAGCGTGGCATCCCACCAGGCCCAGAACTCGCGCTGCTGGTCGCGCAGGTACTCGGAGACGAGTTCGTCCTTGGAAGCGAAGCTGCGATAGAAGCTCATCTTGTTGGTGCCCGCTTCGCAGGCGATGGCATCGACGCCGACGGCGCGGATGCCGTGGCGATAGAACAGCTCGCTGGCCGTCTCGAAGATCCGGTCGCGCACGCGGGGCTTGGCCGCGCCAATTGATTCGGTGTCGTCGCGCGCCGCCTCGCCTTTGTATGTACTCATGATCCCCGCCGCCGTTGACAGTGACGTTACTCGTTGGTAACGTAAATTATGTGACTGAACGGTAACTAACGCAAGAAAGCATGGTCCCGGCCTAACCCAAAGTCAAGCGTATCAGACGGTTAGTCAATGGGTTAGCAATGTTCCGGTTTCGATGGGAGCTGATTATGTCATCTAAAACACTGACCGCACTGTCTTCGATCGTGCTGCTGGGCGCCGCGGGCCTGCTGTCGGGCTGCGGCCGCTCACATGCCGCCAGCGCGCCGTCCGGCGCCGCTGACACTGCCCCCGAGGTCACCGCCGCCCAGGTCATCGCCCGGCCGCTGCACCACTGGCAGGAGCTTACCGGCACACTGCAGGCGGTTAACGTTGTGGCCGTGCATGCGCGCGTCAGCGGCTACGTCGATAGCGTCGAATTCGTCGAGGGGGCGCACGTCAAGCGCGACCAGTTGCTGTTTCAGATCGATCCGCGACCCTTCCAGCTCGAGGTCGACCGGTTGAACGCCGAACTCAAGCGCAGCCAGTCCAAGCTCGAGTTTGCCAGGGCCGGCGGCGCGCGGGCCGATCGTCTCTATTCGCAGAATGCGATTGCGCGCGAAGAGTTCGAACAGCTCAGTTCCGCGCAGACCGAAGCCGAGGCCGACGCCGCCTCGATCCGCGCACAGCTCGACGCTGCGCGGCTGAATCTTGAGTTCACGCACGTGCGCTCACCGATCGAGGGTCGCGTGTCGCGCGCCGTGATTACCCGCGGCAATCTCATCTCAAGCGCCGATCTGCTGACCAACGTCGTATCGGACGATCCCATCTACGCCTACTTCGACACCGATGAAGCGACCTACATGAAATTTGCCGGACGCGAAGGCCTGAATGCCGGGCAGGGCAGTCCCGTCTACCTGGGGCTCGCGGGCGAGACCGGCTATCCGCACGAAGGCCGTCTCGATTTCCTCGACAACCAGGTGGATCCGCGCTCGGGCACGATCCGCGCGCGCGCCGTGTTCGATAACAAGGATGGGCATTTCACGCCGGGGCTGTTTGCGCGCATCAAGCTCGTCAGCCGCGACAGCTACGACGCCATCCTCATCGACGACCGTGCCATCGGTACGGATCTGGGCAAGAAATATGTGCTGGTTCTCAAGCCGGACCAGTCGCTCGAGTACCGACTGGTGGATCTCGGCCCCGACGTCGAGGGATTGCGCGTGGTCGAGCAGGGTTTGAGCCCCGAAGATGTCATCGTCGTCAATGGTCTGCAGCACGTCATGCCGGGCATCAAGGTGCACGCATCGCACGTGAGCATGGACGGCCGCCGCGTGGGACTGGACCAGGTAGCCGCGGGAAGCACAGTTCCCCCGGGCACCACGGCGCTGCTCATCAAGCCCACCACGCAGGTCGTCACGCTGGCGCGGTGAAATGAATATTTCGCGCTTCTTCATCGAGCGGCCGGTGTTCGCCGCGATGCTCTCGGCCATCATCCTGCTGGCCGGGCTCATCGCCCTGCCGCGGCTGCCGATCAGTGAATACCCCGAAGTGGTGCCGCCCACGGTGGTGGTGAAGGCCAGCTACCCTGGTGCGAATCCGGAGGTCATCGCCGAGACCGTCGCCTCGCCGCTGGAACAGTCCATCAACGGCGTCGAGAACATGCT
>Ga0181525_10001049_pt1 | contig 23977 bp, 15 predicted proteins | sample PEATcosm2014_Bin_48_FD_121100 | JGI IMG/M metagenome (GOLD analysis project Ga0181525, IMG submission 121100) | Peatland microbial communities from MTU Mesocosm Facility, Houghton, MI, USA - PEATcosm2014_Bin06_10_metaG | ecosystem: Environmental > Terrestrial > Soil > Wetlands > Peat | place... | reverse complement strand
CGAGTTCGCGATCACGCTGTCCAGCGCCATTCTGGTGTCCATGCTGGTCTCGCTTACCACTACGCCCATGATGTGCGGCCGCGTTCTGGCGCCGGAGAGAGACATGCGGCACGGAAGGCTTTATGCCTGGAGCGAGCGCGGCTTCAACGCGTTGCTCGAGGGATACAAGCGCAGCCTGACCTGGGTGCTGGATCACCCGGCTCTGATCCTGATCGTTTTTGTATTGACCCTCGGCCTGAATGTGTATTTAATGGACAAAATTCCGAAAGGATTTTTTCCGCTTCAGGATACCGGCGTAATTCAGGGCGGGATGCAGGGGCCGCAAGACACGTCGTTTTATGCCATGAGCAAGGCCGTGAGGCAGTCGGTGGACATCGTCAAGGCCGACCCCGCCGTTGAAAACGTCATGGGCTTCACGGGTGGGCAGGGCGCAACCAATACGGGCAACGAGTTCATCGCTCTGAAACCCCTCAACGAGCGCAAGGTAAGCGCTGAGCAAATTATCAACCGGCTGCGGCCGAAGCTGGCCCGTATTCCCGGCGCGGCTACGTTTCTGCAGCCCGTTCAGGATATCCGCATCGGCGGACGCCAGGCCAATGCCGGCTATCAATACACTCTGCAGGCCGAAACAACTGAAGATTTGCAGAAATACGGTCCCATGCTTCTCGCGCAGTTGCGCCATGCGCCCGGTTTTCAGGACGTGAATACAGACCAGCAAAACAGCGGACTGCAGGCGCTGTTGACGTATGATCGTCCCACTGCCGCACGGCTGGGCCTGACGCCGCAACTGCTCGACAACACGCTCTACGATGCTTTCGGTCAGGCTGAAGTCTCCACCATTTACACGCAGTTGAACCAATACTACGTGGTGATGGAGGTGGCTCCAAAATACTGGCAGTCGCCGCAGGGATTGAAGGAAACTTACATGATTCCGGCTTCAGGAGGAGGCGCGGTGCCGCTCGACTCCGTGGCCAATTACGCGCCCTCCACCTCACCGCTGGCCGTCAACCACACCGGGCTTTTTCCCTCCGTCACTGTATCGTTCAATTTAGCGCCGGGCGTTTCGCTGGGACAGGCTACGCAGGAAATCGAGAACATCCAGCGGCAGCTCAACATGCCGCACACCATTCACGGCGAATTCGCTGGAACGCTGCAAGCTTTCCAGCAATCCCTCACTACCGAGCCTTACCTGATCCTGACGGCGGTGGTGGCGGTATATATCGTGCTGGGGATTCTGTATGAAAGCCTGGTGCATCCCATCACCATTCTTTCCACGCTTCCGCCTGCCAGCGTAGGCGCCATTCTGGCGCTGCTAATCACGAATTCGGAGCTGGACGTGATGTCCATCATAGGTATCATCCTGCTCATCGGCATCGTGAAAAAGAACGCGATCATGATGATCGATTTCGCTCTGAATGCCGAGCGCGTGGAGAACAGAAACACCCGGGATTCCATCTTCGAAGCTTCCACTTTGCGCTTTCGGCCCATTCTGATGACCACCATGGCGGCGCTGTTCGGCGCGGTGCCGCTGGCGCTCGGGGCCGGTATGGGATCGGAACTGCGCCGGCCGCTCGGAATTTCCATTATCGGCGGTCTGATTGTCAGCCAGATCCTCACGCTATACACTACGCCAGTTATTTATCTGTTCATGGATACCATGCGCCTGAAGCTGCAACGCCGGAAGCACGTGCATTTGCTTAGTCCGGAGGAGGCGGTTTGATGAACTATCCGCGGCCATTGCAACTTTACGCGGCGACGTTAATGATAACGTCGATATTTCTGCTGAGTGGATGCCGCATTGGACCGAAGTACAATCCTCCGGCTGTGCCGGCGCCGCCGGCTTTCAAAGAGTCGTCCCCCGCGGCTTATAAATCCACGCTGCCAGGCGCCTGGCAGCCGGCACGTCCCCAGGACGCGGCGCTCAAGGGCAAATGGTGGGAGATGTTCAACGAGCCGGAGCTGACTGGGCTGGAAGAGCAGTTGAATATTAATAACCAGAATATCGCCCAGTATTTTCAGAATTTCATGGCCGCGCGGGCGCAGGTGGGTGAAGCGCGCGCCGGATATTTTCCGACCGTGGCGGCGAATCCTGCGATCACTAAAAGCGGGACCGGCGGCTCATCGTCCGTGACCAATAGCGCCACCGGAGTGACTACTTCCACCGGGTCTGCCAGCTATACTGCCATTTCATTGCCGATCGACGTTTCCTGGGAGCCGGATCTATGGGGCCGCATTCGGAACACGGTTAACGAATATCGATACGCCGCGCAGGTGAGCGCCGCCGATCTGGAGAACGAACGGCTGACCGAACAGGCCGATTTAGCCGCTTATTATTTCCAACTGCGCGGGCAGGATGCGCTGCAGGATTTGTGTAACCGCACCATCGAAGCCGATAAGGAATCGCTCAATCTTACGCGCGCACTGGCGGAAACAGGTATCGATAGTCCAGAGGATGTGGCCGAAGCGGAGGTCACGCTGCAGAACGCCCAGGAGGCGGGAGCCGGCATTGCAACCAATCGCGCGATCTATGAGCATGCCATCGCGATGCTGATCGGCAAGCCGGCCTCGGATTTTTCAATGCCCGTGAAAGGACTCACCACACCCGTCCCTCCCATTCCCGTAGGTGTGCCTTCGGAGTTGCTGCAACGGCGTCCCGACATTGCCGCCGCGGAGCGGACCATGGCGGAAGCTAACGCGCTGATTGGCGTGGAAAAAACCGCTTATTATCCGACTCTCAATCTCAGCGGAAGCGGCGGGCTGGAATCCACCGCCTTCAAGACCTTGTTTTCCCTGCCGGCGCTTTTCTGGTCCCTTGGGGCGTCGGCATCCGAGACGATTTTCGATGCTGGTCTTCGCAAATCGACTGTGGCGCAGTACACGGCGCAATACAATGCGGACGTCGCTTCTTATAAACAAACCGTTCTGACCGCGTTTCAGCAGGTGGAGGATTACATCGCCACTCTGCGCGTGGTCTCCGATCAAATCAACCGGGAAGACGCGGCGGTAGAGGCGGCGAAGAAATATTTGAATCTGGCCACCGCGCGCTACCAGACCGGCCTGGACCCTTACCTGAATGTCATGACCGCGCAGGTGACTCTTCTCAGCAATCAGCAGACGCAAGTTACTTTGCGCGTGAGCGAGATGACCGCCGCAGTGGAACTGGTTCAGGCGCTGGGCGGCGGTTGGAACGTCTCGGAACTGCCCGCCGCATCGCAAGTAACGTCCAGGGCTGCGGCCACTCAGGCCGCTGGTACGCAAACTGCGGTTAAGCAAGCGGCCGGTACGCACTAAAGACGCGCGCGCATCAGTCCGCCAATTTAGTTAGCTCCGTCCGCCTGGTCTAATCCGACCGCCTTTTAGGCGGTCCGCCTCCAGCAGATTTCACCTCTTGGCCCCAGTTTCTTGTGCGCTCGATGTGGCGTACGCCACGCCCTTCAGCGACTTTGAGTCGCATTGGATTTAACTGCTGGTTGCCGCGCGATTCCGCTGCGCGTTTTTGTTGGCCCGCGCGCCTTGCAGCGCCCGCCTCCGCGTCTCCATCACATTGCCGATCTCGCGGCTCAACTGCGGCAGCCGGTCCAGCATGGCGTGCAGCGCGTCGGTGTCCAGCAGCAACAGCTCCAGATCGTCCAGCGCAGTCACCGTTACGTCACTGGCCTCGCTCGCCAGAACCGCTTTCTCGCCGAAGAATTCGCCCCGCTCCAGCCGCGCGATTTCAAGCTCCGCGCCGGTCCCGTCTTTGGCTGTCAGAAGAACCTTGCCTTTCAGGATCAGGTGAATTCCCGGAAGGTGTCCGCCTTCCACCACAACCTTTTCCCCTTTGGCGTAGTGTTTCACTTCGCTGTTCTGTATTTCCGAGCCGTTCAGCGAACCATTGCTTAAACTGAAGCGCGGAAAAGCCTGCAGCGCATCGGCCGGCATAGGCCCTTGCGTCTCCGCTTCCAGTTCCTTCTTATCCACCATGATGGTTGTTTGGGCCGGGAAAGGCATGCTCAGACCATAGCGTTTGGCGGCATACCAGACCAGCGTCTTGAATTCATCCACGGCGTAGCGCAGTTTGTTCCAATCGTCGGTCACACGCAAGGTGACGCGATACTCAATGGACGATGCGGCGTAAGCGTGCAGACGAACGGAAGGAGCCGGATCGGAAGCCACCAGCGGGGTCCGCAGGGCGGTTTCTTTCAAAATGCGCTTCACTTTATTGGGCGGATCGTTCACTGAAAACCCCAGGACCAGGGATTCCGCGAACACCTTCACCGGACGGCTGTAGTTGGAGAAACTGCTCTTGGCCAGCATGCCGTTCGGAACAATCAGTAAGCCGCGGTTGCGCACCACCACGTGCACGGAGCGCCAATTGGTCTCCAAAACCTCGCCGGTACTGTCGCCGATCTTGACATAATCGCCCACTTTCAGCGGACGTTCCAGCATCAGCACGATACCGCTGAAAAGGTTTCCCACCGGATCCTGCAACGCCAGGCCGATCACGATGGAGCCGACGCCCAGCGCCGCCACTACGCGAGTCAAATCCTGGTTCCAGACGGTGGAAAGCAGGATGGCCGCACAGATGAGCACCAGCAGCAGGCGAGCCAGATCGATAAACAACTTGGGCGCGTTGGATTGCCAGGTGCCCTCCTTAGCGCCGGCGAACAGCGCGACATTAAAAAACGAGAGTGACGTGTGAATGATGAAGAGCCAGAGCAGCGTCTGGAGCAGCTTCACGGTGGTCAGCGCGCCATGGAAACCCGCCACTTTGGTGAGCACCAGCATCAGCGCCAGCGCGGGCAGCACCAGGTTGCGCACGGCGGAGAGGGGCGAGGCCACTGGCCGGTTCTGTCGGCGCAGGCGCATGATCATCTCGCCCAGCGCCAGTGTCACTGCCGGGAAGGCGATCACCAGGAACAGCGCCCACAAAAGAGCTTCGCTCGAAATTCCAGACCCGGACATATAAACCCCTTCCTTGATCGGACGAACTAAGAACTTACGGCGACCGAGGCGGAGCCCCGAACGGTAAACGCTTGCACCGCGCCGCCGCTCTGCGTATCCAGCGGGGTGGCATTGTCGAACCTAAAGAGATCCTCGGTCAGATTCCGAATGGCTTGCGAAACCATTATCGAATCCGGGCGGGCCGCAAAAGCAAACCTCACGGCGCCCTCCACGGTCTCGCCCCACAAATTGTAAGACGCACGCGATTTTCCCACCAGCCCCGCGATCACCGGCCCGGTATCGATTCCGATCCGCACGCCCAGGCTAGTACCCCGTTCGGTATTGAAACGCCGGACGATGCGCTGCAATTCCTGGGCGAAATCCAAGATCCGATTGGCGTGATCGATGCGCCGGATGGACAGCCCGCAAGTGACCATATATTCCGAATAAGCGGTCTTGATTTTTTCCACGCCGAAGCGGTCGGTTGCGCCGTCGACGATAGCGATCAGATCGTTGAGCACCTGCATGGCCTGCTCGGCCGTCAAAGATGCCATGAGAGCTGTGAATCCATCGAAACGCGCGTACAGTACGGATAGATCCGGAAAACTCTCCGCGGATCGTATGTCGCCTTTGCGATAGCGCGCTGCCGCGCCTGGCGGCATGAGATGCGCGAGCAGTTCTTCGTTCTGCACCTCCAGGTCATGCGACATGACGCCCTTCTCCCGGATCGATTTCGCAAGCACGTTGAAAGCCTCAGCCAGATCGCTGAATTCATCTCTGGTACGGACGCTCACCGACACGTCCGTGTGCCCCTCCTGGAGCCGGTTAATCCCTGCGATAAGCTGATATGCGGGTCGGATAAAGAGGTAGGCCAGCCCGCCGGCCAGCATGGTCACGCCTAAAATGATCGCAACCGAAGTTAGAAGGATCCTGCGCGAGAGTGTATTCAGGGGCGCGAACGCCTCTTCATTGGATAACTCGGCGGCAATTACCCAATGCAGGCCCGGAATATTCACCGGCGCGTAGGAGACCAGCGACGGAATGCCCAACCCATCGGGCATGATTTTTGTCCCCTCTTCGCCGGCCAAGGCGCTTTCTACCGCCGCGGTGCGAACCGGCCGGGCCAGGATAGTGGTATCGGTGCGGTCGATCCGGACGCGATCTTCCACGGAATAGCCGGCGTCGGCCAGCTTTTTAAGAAAAGCGGCTTTATTTTCGACGAAAACACGCGAAACCGACCGCATGAGGTGATCCGGTCCAACCAGGTAGGCTTGTCCCGTCTTGCCCAGGCCGTCCCGCTCCCAGCCCCGATTGCCGGTCATGACGCGGTCAATCTCGTCGGTAGGCAACTGGACCGCCAGTATCCCGATTTGCGTATTCCCGTCGAATATCGGAGTTCCCATCATCGCTACCGGGCGGCCGTATGCTGGCGGATAAGCCGAAAAATCCACAATCTCCACCGCTTCCGGATCCGTGGTATGGGCCAGAGCCTGATACAGAGCCGTCAGGCTGGTTCCGGCATAGGGGCCGGTAAGCGCGTTGGTGGCCAAGGCCGGCGATGGAATGTTAGTGTAAACTACGTCGCCGGAATCGTTGTCGATGAGGTACATGTTCTGATAATCGAAATCCAGCATGAATTTCGATAAGATGGGCTGGTAGATCCTGTGAATGGCAGATAATTCACTGCCATCGCCCGGATCGAGCAAAAGATATTTCTTGTCCGGAAAAGGATTGGTGGCAAGATAATGGTATTGAAAATACCGGGCTTCCGGGGTTTTCGGTACATACGCGGCCAACAACGGAACGCCGTCCACGTTGTGGGCTAGTTGGGGCAGGAATTGGTCGCGATAAAAGGCCGTTAATTTCTCGTCCCATTCGGGAGGAATCTTCGCGTTTCGCTCCTGAGCGAAAGCGGGCCGCAGTCCCTTCATAAAATTGACGATCATCAGATCGTCGCCCAGGCTGACCACCTGGTTGCGGATCAGCTGGAACTGCTCTTCGATCTGGCGCTTTTTGGACGCTCTCAGGCTGGTGAGCTGGTCGAAGGCGGAAGCCCGCAGTGCATCCTGGCCGGTGCTGTACGCCATGTAGCTCAGCGCCGCGATGGACGCGATGCTCACCACCAGCAGCATCAGGATGAGCTTGGATTGGATGCTCGGCCGTCCGATCAGAAACATGACGCGCTCCTCAGGCGAGCGCCTGTCACGAAATAACCGTGCCACGTTTCGACGCTTGGCGGGTGGCGCTCCCGGCAGCTTGCGCCAGGTAAACGCGTCGTCACGATTGACGACGCTGCACGCAGAAGTGCGTGCGCCACGGTAGATCCGACACAGTTGTTTCTTGACAGACTCTTAGCCTTCAACTTCACATAGCGGACCATTAAAGACCTGCCGCTCGGACCAAGCCTTCGCCCATGGCGTACAACAATCCGCTTACCAGCACCGTGGCCGGAATGGTGAGCACCCAGGCCCACAGGATTTTCCCCACCGTTTGCAACTGAAGTCCGGCGCGGTCGGCCAGCATGCTCCCCGCTACGGCCGAAGAGAGCACGTGGGTGGTGCTGGCCGGAATGCCAAAGGAGTTGGCGGCGGCAATGGTTCCCGCAGTGACTAACTCCGCCGAGGTGGCCTGTGCGGGAGTGAGCGGACTTCGGCCGATCTTCTCGCCCACCGTCACTGCGATGCGCCGCCATCCGGTCATTGTTCCGAGCCCCAACGCCAGCGCCACGGCGATCTTTACCCACGCGGGAATAAAGCGCGTGAGCGCCGCCACCCGTTTCTGGTAGGCCCGCAGCGTAGCCACTTCGGCGGGATCTGTTACAGACTTGTCCTCGATTAGCTTGTTGATCGTCGAGCTCGCCAGGTATATGCTGCCGCGCAGCTGCACGCGTTTGGGCATGCTGAGACTTTCGAGTCCTTTCTTGCCCGACAGAGCCTCTGTGATCTCGCTGATCTTGCTGGAAAGCGCGGAGTAGATGGCGCCGCTGGAGGCGTGGCGGCCGGGCGCGAGATATTTTTGCAACTCTTGTGTGGCGGCGCGGCGGTCTACCGGCGCGCTCGTCCAGCCGGCGTGGCGGCCCACCACCGCGCTGGTGATCCTGGCGTCACGGGCCAGCCCGGCGGTCTCCTGCGGCTGCACCGCCATGTTGATGGCGAAAGCGCCCGGTAAAATGCCGGCCAGGATTAAGAGAATCAGTCCGATTCCTTTTCCGCCGTCCTGGGAGCCGTGCGAAAAACTGACCCATAAAGACGATAAAAGCAGCAGGCTGCGAATCCATAATGGCGGCGCTTTATCGCCCGTCGGCGTGTGAATCCTTTTATCGCGAATCGCGGCCCGCGCAAGCAGAAGCAGCCCGGCGGCGCACACCAGACCCAGCACCGGGGAGACCAGCAGAGCCGCGCCTGCCGAAAGCGCCTGGCTGTAATTGACGCTCTGAGCCAGGCTCTGCTTCGACAGGAATGCATTGGCCAAGCCCACGCCCAGAAGAGATCCAATCAGCGTGTGAGAACTCGATACCGGCAAGCCCAGATACCACGTCCCGAGATTCCATGCCAGCGCCGGTACTAGAACCGCAAAAACCAATGCGGCGTTGGCTGCCGGGCTCACCGTTGGCACCAGATCCGGGGGCAGCAATTCGATCACGCCGAAGCCCACGATGCCGGATGAAACCAGCACGCCGACCAGATTTCCGACGCCCGACCAAACGCCCGCGGCCACCGGCCGCATGCAGTTGGTATAGATCACGGTAGCTACGGCATTGGCGGTGTCGTGAAATCCGTTGGCGCATTCAAAAGCCAGCGCCATCAATAGCGCCAATGCCACCACTAGCGCGTAACCCAGTGAAATTGGGGTGCCGTACAGATGCATGAGAAGCAATGTTCCGCCGCTCTCGACTTCGACGTGGAGTTGCCAGTATACTACGGAAACTGGAACGGAACTAGCGATCTGACGTTCATGAAAATGTAACTATTATGCCTTTCATAAAGCGGCTGAACATTCGAGCAAAGCTGACCATGATGCTGGCTCTGGTCGCTATCGGCTCCATTGCCGTTCTTTCTTACGTCGCCTACAGCACCAGCAAGGACGCGCTTACGCACTCTGTCTTCGAACACCTCACCAGCGTGCGAGCTTCGAAAAAATACCAGATCGAGAGCCAATTCGAGTTCCTTCGAAATCAAGCCAGCAATCTGGCCGACGACACCATGATGGTGGACCTGATGAAGGGACTTCGTGCCGGATTCGCGGAGAAGAAAGACGCGCCGATCCCGCCAGAATGGTCCGCTGCCATTACGGCTTATTATCGCGACGACTTTCTTCCCAAACTGGCCCGTAACGTGGAAGAAAAGCCCATTCTTGAAAGTTACCTGCCCCGCTCCCCCGCGTCCCAATACTTTCAGTACTTTTATATCGCGGCAAATCCCAACCCGACAGGCGAAAAATACCGCTTGAACGACGCCGGGGATGGAAGCCATTTCAGTGCGGTGCATAAAATCTACCAGCCAATCATTGTCCAACTGGTGCTTCAATTCGGGTTCGACAACCTGATGTTGATCGATAGCGACTCGGGCGATGTGGTCTACACCTTCGGCAAGTCGCCGGTCTTTGGCACGAATTGCGTCACGGGCTGTTATGCCGACTCGCTGCGCGGGCTGTACGAATCGCTGGCGCATTCCAGGGAAAAAAATGCGGTAAAAATCGTCGATTTCCGTCATTTTGCGCCTTCGCAGGGGAATCCCGTCGCCATAGTGGCTGCACCCATTTTCGACGGGCTGGCGCAGATCGGGATTCTGGCGCTGCAGTTGCCCGTCAGTGAGATTAATCGCGTGATGACGGGAGACCGCGGATGGGTGCGCGAAGGCCTGGGACAGACCGGCGAAACGTACCTGGTGGGGCCCGATCATCTTATGCGCTCCGAAGCCCGGCGGCTGATCGACGATCGAGCCGGTTATTTCAATCAATTGCAGCAGGCGGGCTTTTCGGCCGGCGACATGGGCAGCGTGGTTCTCACTGGCACGGCCATCCTGGGCCAGTCCGTTCACACGCGGGCCGTGGAGGAAGCGCTGACGGGCAAAGAGGGCACCACCGTACTTAAAAATGCACTGGGCGTTCCGGCGCTTACTTCTTACGCGCCTTTGAATATTCCGGGGCTGCGTTGGGTCATCATCGCCGAGCAATCGGAACAGGAGGCATTCGCTCCGCTCAATCGGCTGTCTTATACCATCCTGGCGTCCACGGTGGTAATTCTGGGATGCATTCTCGTAGTGGCCACATACTTAGCTCGCGCCTTTGTCCGTCCCATTTCCAAATTGATGCAAGGCGTCCGGAAGTTGCAGGCCGGCCAGACCAGCGCCACGGTAGAACTGACGTCGGACGACGAGTTCAGCCACCTGGCGGCCGCGTTCAACACCATGACTGGAAACCTGCACAGCGCCACGGAACACATGGAGCAAGAAAAACGGCAGAATGAGCAACTGTTGTTGAATATTATGCCGCCTTCGGCCGGACGCCGTTTCCGCGCCGGCGACGAACAGATTGTGGAGGAGTTCGCTCACCTCTGTGTGCTGTTCGCGGAATTAGATGGTTACGGCGAGCTCATCTCTTCGCTGGCAGCCCAACGGGCGCTGGAAGAGATGAATGAGATTATCGGACTGATCGATGAGGCCGCCGAGCAGCATGGCGTTCTGAAGATCAAGGCCGCGGGACCCGGCTATCTGGCTACTGCTGGCATGGAGGAACGGAGCTGCGATGCGCCGGAAGAGCATATTCTGGAATTCGCGGCCGAAATCCTGCAGCGGATCGAGCGCCTTAATCGCGAGCGGCAGATTCGCTTGCGCGTTCGCATCGGCGTAGATCAAGGCCGGGTGATCGGCGCCACCATGGGGCAAATGAAACTCACTTACGACATTTGGGGCGAGGTGGTGGACTCCGCCCGGGAAATAGTTCGCTACTGTCCGCAGAATGCGATTCTAACTACTGGGAGCGTGCGCGACCGGGTGCTGGCAGACTACGAATTCGATACCCCTATCCGAGTGACCCGGCAAAGCGGCCGGGAGATCATCGCGTGGCCCGTAAGAGCGAGGGTCGCGAGCCAGACTAGCGCCTGACAATTCAACCCAGCAATCCTGCCGGGCTGGTCCGCATGACCGAAACAAATCCCCTCACCGAAGCAAATCCCTTCACCGAGACAAAGCCCCTCTATGATGTGTTGGTAATCGGTGGAGGGAACGCTGCCCTTTGCGCGGCGCTCAGTGCCAGCGAGTGCGGCGCCAATGTTCTGGTGCTGGAAGCCGCCCCTTCAGACTTCCGCGGCGGCAACAGCCGCCACACACGGAATATGCGATGCATGAGCGAATCCTATGGCGAGGAGGAATACTGGACGGATCTGCTTCGCGTTACGGGCGGCCAGACCGACGAGTGTCTGGCGCGCATTGCAATCCGGTCCTCGGCGGAATCGCCGGTCTGGATGAAACTCCACGGGGTCCGCTTTCAGGCTGCTTTGGGCGGCACGCTGCATCTCGACCGCACAAATAAGTTCTTTCTGGGCGGTGGAAAAGCTCTCATGAATTCGTACTATGAAGCCGCTTGCGCGCGCGGAATACGCGTCCTATACAATGCCGAAGTAGTGGCGCTAAACATGGACTGCGGAGTTTTCAAAAGCGCGACTGCACTGGTAAATGGGATTCGCACCGAATTTCGCGCCAAATCCGTGGTGTTTGCGGCCGGCGGATACGAAGCGAACATCGAGTGGTTGAAAGAAGCGTGGGGCGAAGCCGCGGATAATTTTCTGATTCGTGGAACACCCTTCAACAACGGCCGCGTGCTGAAGCTGCTGCTGGACGGCGGCGTGGAACCTGTGGGCGATCCCAAACAGTGTCACGCCGTGGCCATCGACGCGCGAGCGCCGAAATTCGACGGAGGCATCGTCACGCGTCTGGATTGCCTGCCGCTGGGGATTGTCGTCAACCGCGAGGGCGTTCGATTCTACGACGAAGGCGAGGACCTATGGCCGAAGCGCTACGCGATTTGGGGCAGGCTGGTGGCCGGGCAGCCGGGCCAGATCGCATGGTCCATCATCGATTCGAAAGTGGTGGGCCGGTTCATTCCTTCGGTATTCCCCCCGATTACGGCGGATTCCATCTGCGAACTTGCAAGTCAATTGGGTTTGCCGAGCGATATCCTGGAGACCACAGTTGAGCGCTTTAACGCCGCGGTGATGCCCGGCCATTTCGATCACAACGTGCTGGACGATTGCCGCACCGCGGATCTGACGCCGCCCAAATCGCATTGGGCGCAGGCGATCGATAAGCCGCCGTTTCTGGCCTACCCGCTGCGTCCGGGAATTACGTTCACTTATCTGGGCGTCAAAGTGAATGACTCGGCGAATATTGTGATGCGGGATGGAACTTCCGGCCGGAACATATTCGCGGCCGGCGAGCTGATGGCCGGCAATATTCTTGGCAAAGGTTATCTTGCTGGATTCGGAATGACGATCGGAACGGTATTCGGCCGCATCGCGGGAAGGCAGGCCGCGCTTGCCGCAAAGTGATTCACTGCGCGAAGGAAATCGTCTCATGACGATTTGTAACTCTTGCCGCTATTGCGAAGGCTTCTGCGCCGTATTTCCGGCCATGGAACGGAGGCTGGTTTTTTCCGAGGCCGATCTGAATTACCTGGCGAACCTCTGCCACAACTGCACGGAATGCTTCTACGCCTGCCAATACGCGCCGCCGCACGAATTCGCCGTAAATGTCCCCAAAGCGCTGGCGGAAATACGCATGAATTCCTACCGGAAATATTGCTGGCCAGGCATGATTCGCGGGGGATGGGCAGCGAGCGGGCTTGCCATCCTGTTCGTTGCGCTGGCCCTGGCCTTCACGCGGCGCACTTCCGGTGGCGACTTTTATGCCGCCGTACCACACGGTGTGATGGTGAGCCTCTTCGGTGCTATGGGCGCGCTGGTTCTCGCGTTCTGGAGCCTTGGGCTGGTGCGCTTCTGGAAAGAAGATCCGGCTCGGCCGCCGCTGCATGCCGCCGCTTTGTTGGATGCGCTCCGAGACGTTCTGAAGCTTTCCAATTTATCCAGCCACGGCGCGGGATGCACTTATCCTAACCAGCGCCAGTCTCAGGCGCGCCGCATTTTTCACCATTTCACCTTTTATGGATTTTTGCTGTGCTTCGCCTCCACTTGCGTCGCCGCCGTCTATGACAATTTCTTCGGATGGAAAGCGCCTTATGCCTATCTCAGCGTCCCGGTGCTGCTCGGCGCGATGGGAGGCATCGGACTGATCGTTGGTCCCATCGGGCTGCTGGCGCTGAAGATGCGCCGGGACCCGCGCATCGTCGATCCGCAACAGGACGGAATGGATCTCTCGTTGATCGGCCTGCTGCTCGCGAACGGCGTCACGGGTCTGGCATTAATGGCGCTGCGCGCGACGCCGGCCATGAGTCCATTGCTTGCTATCCATCTGGGCTTCGTCTCAACTCTGTTTGTAACGCTGCCTTGCGGCAAGTTCGTACATGGGATCTTCCGGTCCGCGGCTCTGTTGCGAAACGCCCTTGAGCGCCGCGACAGCGATCAGCGTGAGAATCGCCGCCACCGATAGCCACAGTGCGGGCATGGCGCGGCTGCCGGTGGCCCCAATCAGAGCGGTGGAAATTGCGGGAGTGAAACCGCCGAAAATCGCCGTCGCCAGGCTGAACGCCAGCGAGTAGCCCGTGGTGCGCACGCTGGCAGGCATGATTTCAGTAAGGAACGGCACCATCGCGCCGCTGCAGCTCGCGAAGATCAAGGAGAACCAAAGCTCTACGAACAGAAGCTTTGGGATGGAAGGCGAGGCCACCAGCCAGATGTATAGCGGCGTCGCGGTAAGCAACGCCAGGATCGCCGAAGCCGCCAGTTGAGGACGGCGTCCGATTTTGTCCGAGAGAGCGCCCATCACCGGCACCAGCACAAAATTCGATGCGCCCACGCAAAACGTCACCAAAAGATTTTGGCGGCTGGCGAGATGTAAAACACTGCTCCCGAATGTGGGAGTGTACGCGGTGATCATGTAAAAACTCACCGTGGTAAGGGCCGACAGCAGCATGCCCAGCGCTACTAATCGCCAGTGAGCCAGCATGGTGGCGCCGATCTCGCGCATCGACGGGCGAAGCTTGCGCGCCAGGAACGCTTCGGTTTCGAGCAGTGAACTGCGCACCCAGAAGAGGAAGGGAATGAGCATGCATCCAGCCAGCAAGGGAGCGCGCCAACCCCAGCGCGGCGTTAACCAGAAACCGAGCAGCGCCGCAAACATGACGGCCACCTGCTGGCTGGTGGATTGCCAACTGGTGTAGAAGCCGATGCGGCCGGGCGTTGCGATTTCGGAGAGATACACCGAAGCGGCGCCCACCTCGACGCCCGCCGAAAGGCCTTGCACCAGCCTTCCCACCAGCACCAGTAACGGCGCGGCGATCCCGATGGTCGCATAACCCGGAGCGCAGGCGATGGACAAAGTGCCGAACGCCATCAACCAAAGTGTGAGAATCAGCCCTTTGCGGCGTCCGTGCCGGTCAATATAATTGCCTAGAACGATGGCGCCCAATGGCCGCATCAGGAATCCGGCGCCGAATGTGGTGAGAGACAGCATCAGCGACGCAAAAGGATTCGAGTTCGGGAAAAATGTACGGCCGATATCGGCGGCGTAATAGCCGAAGACCATAAAGTCGTACATTTCCAGAAAGTTTCCAATGGAAACGCGTACGACGGAACCAGCCACTGAGTTGGTCTTTTGTCCTGGCATGTTTGGCGCGGCCACCCGAGTCCACTCGCCTCAATCGTATCGCATGCCCTTATTTTGGCGTGAGATGCAAAAGCCCGGCGCTGGAGAGAAGATAAATGGATCCATCCGGGCCCTGGCGGATATCGCGCACGCGCATCTTGCGATCGGTGAGCAGCCTTTCCTCCGCCACAATGCGGTCGCCGTTCAAGATCAGACGGACCAGCGCCTGACCCTCCAATGCGCCGACAAACAGGTTGCCTTTCCATTGCGGAAACCGGTCGCCAGTATAGAAAAGCATCCCGGACGGCGCGATATCGGGCAGCCAAAAATACGCCGGCTCCTCGACGCCCGGCATGGAAGTGCGCCCGTTCCCGACGGGCACGTTCTTGCGCCCATCGGTCCGCTGAAAATCATATTGGACGCCGTAGGAGACATCCGGCCAGCCGTAATTTTTTCCGGCGCGTATGATGTCGATCTCGTCGCCACCCTGCGGTCCGTGATCGGTCACCCAAAGCTCGCCGGTGGCAGGATTGATGGCGGCGCCTTCCGGGTCGCGCAGTCCATGGGCGAAGGTTTCCGGCAGCACCGTGGCCCGGCCTAACCACGGATTGTCTTTCGGAATGGACCCGTCCCGATTAATCCGCAGCACGCGCCCCGAAAAGTTGCGGCCAATATCGGGATTATCCGTAAAATCATGCTCGACGCCGTCATATTTCGAGTCATACAACCGAAATCGGTCGGCGCCGGTAACCAGGAGCGTTCCATCGGGCGCCAGGACGATGCGGCGTTCCGCGCCCTCCGCCAGAACCTGGACATCCTCTAAACTCCGGTTGTCTTTGCTCAGCCGGGCGCGCGCCACGCGTTCGGTTCCGATCTTTAGCGTCCGGCGCTCGGCCAGAGATTTGGTCCACACGCGTTGATAGAAGAACTCCGTCGGCCAGATGGCGGGTTCCTCGCCCGGAGGCGGCGCGAAATAGCAAAAGTAAAGCAAGCGATTTTGCGCGAATTCCGGATCCAGCGCCACATCATGCAGGCCTTGCGCGGCTACCACCTTAACGCCCGGAACTCCGGCCAGCGGCGCCGACACCACGCCGTCCGGCCGGACAATTCGCATGAAGCCGATGCTCTCGGTAACCAGGAAGTTGCCGTCCGGCAAAATCGCAACCGACCACGGGCTGGTGAGTCTGGCCGTAATCACCTGAACATTAATTTCCGGCGACGGTTTGGATGGCGGCGGGGCATCGGTCTGGCCGGGAAAGGCCGGTTTCGGCTTCCTGGGGACGTCGCCCGCAAAGGGATTTCGAGCTACCGCCGCGGGCGTCTGTGCCGGGGCTGCAGGAAACAGACTTATAGCGGAGGTTGCGAATAGGAGCGAGTTGATCCATCTTCTCATCGGACAGATTCCTGTTCTATCGCCTGAAAACGCGAAAGCCCATTATCCGTCATTGGATCTCTGGGCCGGATATCGGGAGGAACGCGTCGCCCAACAGTGCGTCGACGACGGAATGCGACGCTTGACGCGCTGCGGGAGATTAAGCTGAAGGAGCTGGCGGTGGACCGCAAGTTCCGGCTGGTGCGTCCGGCGAAGCGGAGTTTGAGCCATGCCGCGAAGGCGTTTTGGGAGTTCGTGAAAAGCAGTTAGTAGGCTTGCAGGCAGATCGCTTCGAATTCGCGGTAGAGCTTGTTGAATGTGGGCGATCTTTGTCGCGCGAGAGCGATGTTGAAACTAGCGGTTAGCGAAGGTTGATCCACGGGCTCTTCGTACTTCGATGCTGCAGCCTTGCGGGCGCGAAGCCATCCCTTACAGTCCTGAACGGCCTCGGGCGAGGGATGGTCTTCAATGGAATCGCTCAGTCCGCTGCATCCCTTCAAGCTCGACGCTGAGGCCAGGAACCAGGCCTCAAACTCCCGGTGGGCCAATACCACGGATATCCGTTTGTCGAGCCTTGCGCTTCGAGCGCGCGCCAGCAATCGCGGGCCTGACTGGGCCGGACATTCGCCTTCGCTGTCGAGGAGGACAAGGACTGCACCCCTTTCGCCCATGACGATAGCTGCTAAGGCGATGGCCGCTTCAAGGCCATCCGCTTTCATCAAACTTCCTCTTGGACGCCGAATCGGTTGAGCGATTTCAATCGGGAATGCAAGGTCCAATTCCGCGATTAGACGGAGGAGTAAAATCGGTACTGCCTTAACCTCTCCATGCCCTTCGACAATCGGCACGACGCGGAACGGCATCAGGCCGTTACCGGGTCTTCGAACAGAATTGACTCTATTTCTGCCGGGTCTGGTGATTGAGTATTCTCGGGCCTCAAATAATTCATCCTCATCAATTCCCCAGCGGTATATAGTTTTTCTCGAAGCGCTTGCCGGCCAGTTTGGTCCACGTGCGCAATTCCGGTTGCTCCATCTCGAAGCTCCACTGCAAGGATGGCGTCGGTGTCCACGTCCTTGCTATCCAGCAAATCGGCGCTGTGGGTGGTAGCAATCACCTGTACGCTAGCGCTGGCTTCGTGCAGCGCGCCAAACAGAACTCCGGCGGCAGCGGGGTGAAGCGCGGCTTCGGGTTCCTCCAGCCCAACCAAGCTGACCGGCGCGCCGGCCCACTCCTGAAACAAGGCCACCAATACGGCTACCGACCTCAGAGTGCCGTCGGACATTTGAAGCGCGTCGAAATCGAGGTTGCTCGTCCCCAGCTTGAACGCGAGCGCGCGGTAAGTGTTCAACTCCTGGGTATTCACGAAGTCAATCGCCGGATTAATTGAATGTAGATACTGATTTATGCGTTCGCTAGCTTCCCCGCGCCGCTCCAGCATGTGATGCAGTACGTTTGGAATGTTCGACCCGTTATCGTTCAGCAACGCTTCATCGTAGGCAGGGGTGGGTTGTCGAAGGCTCTCTGAAAAGAAATTGTAGAAATGACAATTACTCACGCTTTCAACAAGCAGGGATCGCGAAGGTTCTTGGAGCACTTGCAAGTGCGCCCTCGGCGCTGGGCTGTCATATTGCAAATGCGACTTGGGCCGGTCCGGTAGATGCTCCACGCCATGCTTCTCGCGCTCAAGGACATACCCGGTCTCCGGATCCGGCTTCACGCGAAATGAAATGTACCCTTTCGTTTCGCCGATCTTTAACTCAATTCGGAATCCTAGCCGTGCTTGTCCGTTACCGTTTCGGTAGCAAATTCTTGAGAAGCCACCCCGTTTCTGAATCGCATTTGCAACCGGTGCGTACATCAACTCAGACAAGAATCGCAACGCGTCCAGAAAATTGCTCTTACCCGCACCGTTCGGTCCCACCAGGATCGACAAAGGTCCAAGTCTGACGTCGCAAAACGCAATGCTTTTGTAGTTTTCAAGCACCACCCTGGTGATCAGAGGCCGGTCTTCCATTTGTACCTTTAAGTATAGGTAAGAGCGTCCTGCCCATTCATCCCGCGGCGGCCTTGCCGGGTTCCTGCAGGCACCGACGCACGCCTTTTGTGCATCATTGCGCGGGGAGCCTAGCACATGTCGAAAGGAACTACGTCAGACGCTCAATACCGGGCAGGGAGAGTCGCGAATAATGGAATAAAGGTGCGACCACAGGCGGCTGAATGTTCCAATCGAATGGCCGCGGCCGGTAATCAGCAAGTCGGCCTTTCTGCGAACAAGTTCATGGTGAATGCCATCGCCCAACAGCGCGTCGACCACCGAATGCGGCGCATCCACCCCCAGCTTGTCTTTCAGTTCCCGCAGGCGCAAGAGCGAGGCTTCTTTCAATAGCTGGGTGTGCTCCGCAAGATCGATATCCGGGTAGGCTGGCGGCGTAGGAACGATATGCACGATCCACAACTGCGCACGGTAGGCCGAAGCCAGGGACGCGGCAGCACGCAAGACGGCTTCGGCTTCCTGGCTGTCGTCCAGCGCGCACACCATCGATTGATAGGGAAGCTTGGCGGGATGATCCAGCAGCGCTGCACCCACCCCGGTCCATACCGCGGCGCCGACGTCGTGCAAAACTTTGGCGGTGATCGATCCCAGCAGGAAACGCCGCAGCGGGCCGTGGCCGCGCGTGGCCAGCATCACCAGATCCGCGCGCTGCTGTTGCGCCACTCGATCGATCACGCCGCCCGGTTCTCCCAATTGGGCGATCGCTTCTATCTGCTGGCCGGGGAAGGCCTGGCACGCGAATTGCCGCAGCCGATCCTCCTCGAAGACGTGCGCTTTGGCCTGCAATTCGGGATCGGTAACCAGCACCTCGCCTTGTGCGATGACCGCCAGCGGGGCGTAGGCGTGGCACACCGTGATTTCGGCCGAGAAATGCGCGGCCATTTCCTGAACGTACCGGATTTCTGCCAGGCAGGGCGCGGAGTAATCCACGGGGAAAAGAATTTTGCGGAACGGCAACATGTTGCCTCCTCACGCGCGAGTTACACGCTGATCGCGGGACAAGGCGCGTCCCGAATAATAGAATAGACGTTACTGCGCAGGCGTCCAAGCGTGCGCGTGGCCCGTCCCCGGCCGATCACCACCAGGTCGGCGCTGTGGCCGAGCGCCGAATCCCGCACCACGTGCGATACTTCTCCGGCTCCCAGACACAGCGGGGCCGCCACGCCGGCCGTTTCCTGCAACTGAGCTAGGGTCTTTCTCGCGTCTTCCTCCAGGTAGCGGCGAAGATCGGCATCAAAATATTTTTCCGGGGCTACTTCCGCTCCGGGGATGGCGTGAACCAGGAACAGCCGGGCATGGTTGTCGTTCGCCAGCCGGCAAGCGAAGCGCATGGTTGCGACGCTGTCCTCGGTCCGATCCACGGCGCACATAATGGTGGCGAAGTCCGGCGAAACCGTGGGCGCGTCCTCCACGTGTACGCCGGTCCATACCGGGCATGGTGTGTCATGCAGCACCTTGGCGGTCACCGATCCCAGCAGAAGCGTGCGAAACAGCCCGTAGCCGTGGGTCGGCATCATGATCAAGTCCACACCGTTCTCGCGCGCGTACTCGTCGATGCTCTCGGCGGCATCGCCTTCCACCACCGTCCGCCGGACTTTGAGGCCCTGGAATTTGTCGAGCAGGTAGGCCTGGGCAGCCTCGGTTTCCGCCTGCCAGATGGCGCGGGTATCGATGATGGGCACCGCGCCTCCATACCAGTCCGGAATCAGGCCGGACGGCATTTCGAGTACATGCAACAGCGTCAGCTCCGCGTTGTAGCGCTGCGCCAAGGCATCCACGAAGGGGGCCGTCGCCGTGCAGCTCTCCGACATATCAATCGGGAATAGGATCTTTTGGAATGCCCGCATTAGAACCGCCTTTCACTTTGGGAATATGCACGCGGTCTGCCAGGTGCTGTCTTAAGAAAAGATGTGGTAGTAAGCAAGTTGCGAGCGTCTAAACCCGCTCCTCGGGCGTAGCACTATGAGCGATTTCACTCACGGGAGCGCCTGGCGTGTCAGGACGTTCGACTAGCCAGTCAGACCGCGCAGCCAAGCCCCGGTTTCGCAGGCCACTGCCGCGATCCCGCCGCCCGCCAAGGCGAACGCACACCGGCTGGCAAGCCGTATTCTTCGCGGATCATCATGCGCACCCAGCGATCGCGATCCGCCGTGAGAGCGCTCTTGGGCATGAGAGTTCTCTTCGGCATGTGCTGGAGCAACTGACAGTCCTCGGCGAGAACAGTAAGGAACACTACGGAAGTCCTGACCAGCCACCATATCCTTCGGGTGTAGTGGGGAATATTACCCACCGGGCACGGGGGTATTCACCCAGGCACCAAGACTAACCCACGGAATATAAAGATCGATCTCTTGGTGACTGGCGTGCGCGGGACAGTCTCGAAAAAGCGACAGCTTCAGTGAGAATAATTGACGGCTGGCTGAACCAGATACGTGTGTTGTCAAAAAAACCGGCAGTACGAACCGATAAGGACTTCTAGTTATGAAACGGATCAACGTCGTATTACGAATCATGGCGGTTGTCGCACTGCTCTCTCTCTGCCTGACAGGTCAGACCCGAAAGCATCAGTATTCCCGGCATGAGAAGGCTTTCTATGCTGATCCGGCTTTAATCGATTTTGTGAACCCGGGTCTTACCATCACCATCAATTCGGCCTCGATCTCCAGTGCTGGCGTCATCAGCGTGACATATACTCTCACCGATCCGTCGGGACTGCCTTTGGATGCCAGCGGCGCCACCACTCCCGGCGCGGTGTCATTGTTGTACGAAGCCTCTTATATCCCCAAGGGTCAGGAACAATATGTTGCCTACACAACTTCGCAGGCGACCGGCAAGGTTTTGGGCACCGTCACCCGTCCGGATTTCGAAGGTCCATTGACAGGTGGCCCGAGCCCCACCCAGATTGGCGCTGGCCAATACCAATACACTTTTGCGGCTAAGGCTCCTGCCGGTTTCGATCCCACTGTGACCAATACCATAGGGATGGCCGGCAATCGCGATCTGACCGCATTCAATTTGGGTACCAACTACGCCGGAGCCACCTTCAACTTTGTTCCTAACGGCGCGGCCGTAACCGTCACACGCGACGTCATTCGCACCCAGAGCTGCAACGCCTGCCACGATAGTTTGGCTTTCCATGGCGGTTATGCCCAGGGCATGAACATGTGTGTCCTTTGCCATCAGCCGCAAAACGTCGACCCGTCTACAGGCAACTCGCTGGACGCCAAAGTATTCTTCCACGCTCTCCACATGGGTTCCTCGTTGCCCACTGTGGTTGGCACCGCCACCAAGCCCGGTGTTCCTTACCAGATTATCGGTTACATGAATTCCGTCAACGACTTTTCCACGGTGGTTGATCCGGCCATGACCCAGCGTTGCGAAGTTTGCCATACCCAAGCTCCTACCACCCCGCCGGCCACGGGCACTACGCCACCCCCAATCGCCGCGCAAGCTAAGGCATTCCTGTTGGAACCGAGCCGTGCAGCCTGCGGCGGTTGCCACAACGACATCGATTTCGCCACCGGATTTTCTACGGGTCCCGAAGTGAACCACCCCGGCGGGCCCCAGGCGGACGATACGCAGTGCGCCAACTGCCATATTCCGCAAGGGGAAATGCCCTTTGATGCATCCATCATGGGCGCCCACGTAGTACCTACCGACACGAAGCAGACTTATCCTCAAAATCCCGACACGCTGCTGGCGGGCCTCAACCTGGCCATTACCAGCGTGACCAACACAATGGCCGGACAAACGCCCACCGTCAACTTCACCGTGCAGGACGATAGCGGCAACAACATCGCGCTATCCAGTCTCGGATTCCTTCAGTTCACCATGGCCGGCCCGACCACCGATTATGGCTACACCAGTTTCGGAAGCGACACTGCCAGCACACCGGGCTACGTGTCGGAAAGCGCACTCCAGGCGAACTGCAGTTCTAAGGGCGCTTGCGCTTACACCTTCACGCATGCCATTCCTGCGGGCTCTACGGGCACGTACTCCATCGGCGGCGAAGCGCGCGAGAGCGTTACTGTGCTGGCCGGCACCACTGCTGCTCAGACTGTCGAGTACGGCGCACAGAACCCGGTGGTCAACTTCTCGGTGGATGGCTCGGCTGTGGCGCCTCGCAGAACAGTGATAGCCGAAAGCAACTGCAATAACTGCCACGTCGCGCTCTCGCTGCATGGCGGCCTCCGCAACAACGTGGAGTACTGTGTAATGTGTCACAATCCGTCGAATACGGACGCCGGCACGCGCGCCACGGCCACGGTGGCGTCGGATAAAGCGCTTCCGCCTCAGGGTATTAATTTCAACTTGTTGGTCCACCGCATCCACGACGGCGTGAACGCTGCGGAGGATGGCACCGGCCCCAAGAATCCTTACATCGTGGTGGGCTATATGGGCAGCCATAACGACTTCTCCGGCACTCTCTATCCGGCCATGGACGGGGCGGGAGACGCCACCTATCTGCAAAATTGCTCCATGTGCCACGTCAATAGCACCGAGCAGAACGACCTGCCGCTGATGGGCAATCTGAATCAGGTAGTGGATCCCCAAGGCTGGATCAATCCGGTATCGCCCATTTCGTCGGCTTGCAGCGGATGCCACGTTTCAAAGCCTGAGTCGGCTCACTTCCTGGCCAATACCGACTCGCTGGGGGAGAGCTGCAGCGTGTGTCATGCCTCCGGCGCGCAGTTTGCGGTGGACGCCGTACATACTCCATAGTTTGTCGCAACATACTGTGCCGCAACATTTTCGATGATCCCCGGTAATCGCGCCCCCATGACGCAATGGCACTTGGCCTTGCTCGGTCTGGCCGTGGCCGTGGCAGTGGCGGTGGCTGCTCCTCAGTGGGCAGCCGCCCAAGCTATTCCGGCCGGCTACGCCGGATCGGACACCTGCAAGGTCTGTCACGAGGACATCTTCAACGGGCTAGCCAAGAACCCGCACCACCGCTTGGAGATGGACGCAAAGAACGGCTGGGTGGGCCGGGCGTGCGAGGCCTGCCACGGACCCGGGAAGGCGCATACCGAGGGGCCTGCAGCCGATAATATTCAGAATCCGGCCAATCTAACGGCTGAGGCCGCCGATAAAATCTGTCTCTCCTGCCATCTGAATCAGCCGACGCAGATCGGGCGGTTGGAGAGCAGTCATGCCGGGAATCAGATTGCCTGCACCGCCTGCCATAAAATGCACGAGAGCCGGCCACTGGTGGTTCGCCAAGCCGACGCCACGAATAAACTGTGCGCCAGTTGCCACCTAAACGAGTGGGCCCAGTTCCAGCGGCCGTTCCATCACAAATTGCCGGAGGGCGGCATGAGCTGCGTGGACTGCCACAATCCGCACGGCTCCATTCGACCCCCCATGCTGCAGAGCTTCGCGGCCAACGAGCCGGGATGCTTCCGCTGCCACGGCGATAAACGCGGACCGTTCACCTTTGAACATGCGCCGGTGCGCTTTGAGGGCTGCCAGGCGTGTCATGAGCCGCATGGGTCGGCGAACCCGAGAATGCTGACACGCCCCGCAGTTCGCTTCGTGTGCCTGGAGTGCCACGCCAATCTTCCCAACGCGCCGGTGAAAGTGGCGGGCGTGGCGCCGCCCGCGTTTCACAACTTACTTTTGCCGCAGTTCCAAAACTGCACCGTGTGCCATCAGAAGATTCATGGCAGCCACGTGGATCGGAACCTGCTCAAATGAAGACGCTCCTGTTCTTCATCCTGGGGAGTTTGCCCTTGCTGGCGCAGCAGGCGGCTAGTCCGCCCGCAGCCACCACCCCGCCCGCAGCCACCACCCCCCCCCCAGCCCCCACCCCCCCCCCCCGCCCCCCCCCCCCCCCCGCCCCACCCCGCCCCGGCGCCCCGCCCGGCCCCT
>Ga0181525_10001047_pt1 | contig 24000 bp, 20 predicted proteins | sample PEATcosm2014_Bin_48_FD_121100 | JGI IMG/M metagenome (GOLD analysis project Ga0181525, IMG submission 121100) | Peatland microbial communities from MTU Mesocosm Facility, Houghton, MI, USA - PEATcosm2014_Bin06_10_metaG | ecosystem: Environmental > Terrestrial > Soil > Wetlands > Peat | place... | reverse complement strand
TTCGATGCTGCGCGAGCTGATCGAAAAGGCCGTTGCCGCCAATGCGACAAGCAGCGCCACGCACAGCGAACGGGGTGGCAAGGCCAGGCCCTGCCGGGCGTCCCGGCGCGTGGCGTCCCTGTCGTTAGCCGATCCTGCTGCAGCCATCTGCATTCCCGTTCCCAGGCAAGTGCGCCGGCGGATGCCGGACGCGGGCCACCAGTATGCGGCCTGCGCCGGTCTGCCTGCTCTGCGGAATGATCGGCGTTTCGCCCGCATCCTTTAGCCTTGCAGGTGCGTCCGCGGCGCAATGGGCCGCTTTCCCGGGCTTACTCCGGGCCTGGACCGTCGCGCCGCACCGCCGCGGCGTTACATCATGTAACGCCCGCCGTGAGGGCGCGGCGTATCATCGACTCGACTGCCGACGGTGCACCGCGCGCAATGGCGCCTGGGGGCACGCGGTTCCATAGATCGGCCGGCAAGGGAGCCAGTCATGCGGTCTGCAGATAACGGATTGCCCAGGACAACGCCCACAACGTCGCCCGGCGCGGCCAAGGCCATCGCCCGGATGGCAGCGGCAATGCTGGTGTTGTGCTGCCCGGCGCTGGCCAGCGCCGAGATCTATTGCTGGACCGACGCCAGCGGCACGGTCACCTACAGCAACCTGCCGCCGCCCAAGGGCATCCAGGTCACCGATGTCATCGCGGAAACCCCCGTATCGCCGCAGGCCCAGGCCGATGTCGCCCATCGGCTGGAGGTATCCGCGCTCAATGACCGGATCCGCCTGCTCGAATTCGAGATGGCACGCGCCAAGCGCGAGGCAGTCGATTACCCCGCGCCGGCGCCGGCGCTGGCACCCCCGGGGCCCCCGTGCACGCCCGACGGTTTCGGCGACTGCGATTACCCCTGGAGCCCGTACTACACCACCGGCGTGCTCGTGCGCACCCGCGGTGCGGGCTACTACCACGGCTATGGCCACGGATCCAACCACCCGATCCGGCATCCGGCCGCCGCGTCGCTGCGTACCGGCCACGTCGCGGCCGTCGGCAGCGGCCGCAGCATCCGCTAGGCAGCCGCGCAACAGCCGCGGGCCGCGGCGCACGCGGCGAACCGAATCTGCCTGTCATGCGGGCCCGTTACCATGGCGGCCGTATTGGCCTACGGTAACCGCGCCGTCCATCCCCCATGTCGCTCAGCTGGAAACGCCTGCTCGCCTTCCTGTGCCTGTTCGTTGCGTTCTACATTGGCCTTGAACTCACGTGGACGCAGGGGCTGTCGCGCCTGCTCATCGACGTGGCCACGGTCGAGCCCGCGGCGTGGTTCGCACGGCTGCTCAGCGGCGATCCGGCCATCCAGGCGGTCGGTTCGCGCGTCCAGTCGCCCGGCGGCAGCATCAACGTGCTGTTCGGCTGCGAGGGTACCGATGTGCTGATGCTGCTGGTGTCGGCGGTGCTCGTGACGCCGGTGTCCTGGCGCGCGCGCCTGCTCGGCCTGGCCGCTGCCTTGCCGTTCGTGTTCATCCTCAACCAGGCGCGCGTGCTCGCGCTGTTCTGGGCGCTGCGCGCCCATCGCGACTGGTTCGCACCCTTGCATGGACTGGTGGCTCCGTTGGCGATGGTCACCCTGGTCACCGTCTTCTTCCTGGGCTGGCTGCGTCATGCGCAGGACGGCGGACGCGATGCTGCCTGTCCGTGACGAGGCCCTGCGCGGGCTGCTGCGCTTCGTCGCGGCAGCGCTGGCTGCCGGCGCGCTGGCGCTGGCACTGGAGGGCCGCGTGGTGGCCTCGACCCTGCCGCTGCTGCAGTCCTGGATCGATGCGATCGACGGCAGCTTTCGCACGGCGGACCTGTCCCTGATCAGCGACAAGGGCGAAGCGGTGATCCGCCGGCTCGCCACGCCCGCCCAGGTGCTGGTGCTGGGCGGCAAGGTGTTTGCCGTCGATGCGCGCACCGAGATCGCGACCTCGGCGCTGGCCGGCCTCATGCTCCAGCCGCTGGTCGTGGGCTGTGCGCTGCTGCTGGCGTGGCCCTGGCGGCGTGGGGGCGAACTGCTGCTGCGCTATGCGTTCGGTCTGCCCCTGCTCCTGCTGGTGGTCCTGTTCGATGTCCCGCTCATGCTCTGCGGCTACGCCTGGTCGGCACTGGTCGACGCCTACGAACCGGGGCGCTTCTCGCCGCTGATCGACTGGGCGGACTTCATGAATGCCGGCGGGCGCTTTGCCCTGGCCGTTGCGGCCGTCGCCGTCGCCACGGCGCTGGCGCAGCGCTGCCTTGGCGGCGGCAAGCCGGTTGCGCCGCTGCCGGCCGGTGGGGCGTCCGGCAGCTAGCGCCGCAGTTTCCGCTTCACGGCGCCGTCGACACGCTCCGGCGCCCCGCTTCGTACCAGGGGCGGCTCGCATTGACGACGCGAACCACCAGCAGCATCACCGGCACCTCCACCAGCACGCCGACGACGGTCGCCAGCGCGGCGCCCGACTCGAAGCCGAACAGGCTGATCGCCGCCGCGACCGCCAGTTCGAAGAAGTTGCTGGCGCCGATCAGCGCCGAGGGGCCGGCCACGTCGTGCGCTTCGCCCAGCCGCCGATTGAGCAGGTAAGCCAGTGCGGCATTGACGAGCACCTGGATCAGTATCGGCACCGCCAGCAGGACGATGACCAGCGCCTGGGTACGTATAGCGCTGCCCTGGAAGCCGAACAGCAGCACCAGGGTGGCGAGCAGCGCGCCGGTGGACCAGGGAGCGATACGGCAGAGCGCGCCGTCGAGTGCGGCCGGGCCGCGCGCCAGCAGGGCGCGACGCAGCGCCTGCGCCAGCGCGACCGGCAGGACGATGTACAGCAGCACCGATGCGGCGAGCGTCGGCCACGGCACCGTGATCGCCGAAAGCCCGAGCAGCAGCGCGACGATCGGCGCGAAGGCGAACACCATGATGACGTCGTTGAGCGCCACCTGCGAAAGCGTGAACAGCGGGTCGCCGCCGGTGAGGCGGCTCCAGACGAACACCATTGCCGTGCAGGGCGCGGCCGCCAGCAGGATCAATCCGGCGACGTAGCTGTCGGCCTGCAGCGCCGGCAGGTACGGCGCGAAGGCGTGGCGGATGAAAATCCACGCCAGCAGCGCCATGGAAAACGGCTTGACCGCCCAGTTGACGAACAAGGTGACGCCGATGCCGCGCCAGTGCCGGCGCACCTGGTGGAGGGCGCCGAAATCGACCCGCAGCAGCATGGGCACGATCATCAGCCAGATCAGCAGGCCAACCGGCAGGTTGACGTGCGCGAGTTCCATGCGGCCGAGCGCCCGGAATGGTGCCGGTGCCAACTGGCCCAGGCCGACACCGGCAACGATGCTCAGGAAAACCCAGATGCTCAGGTAGCGCTCGAAGGGGCGCAGCGCCGCCGGTGGCGCCGCTTGGATGCCTGGCAGGGTCGTGTCCATCGTCCGCCTTCAGGTGCGGGCAATGGACGTCAGTACCGCTTGCAACGGGCCGTCGTCCATCGATTCGAGCGGCAGCGCGAGCAGTTGCAGCACGCGGTAGCCGAGCGCCGCGCGGGTCAGGTCGAACGCGGCACGCCGGGCCGCTTCCGGCGCGCCCGACGGATCCGGATACGGCCAGTGGACCCGCACGGGGCTGCCGGCCCAGTACGGACAGGCCTCGGCCGCGGCGTTGTCGCATACGGTGATGACGACGCGCATGCGCGGCGCGTCGGGCGCGACGAAATCGTTCCAGCTCTTGCTGCGCAAGCCCTCGGTGGCTACGCCGGCGTCGACAAGACTGTGCAAGGCGAGCGGGTGGACCTGGCCGCTGGGCGCGCTGCCGGCGCTATGGGCGCGCACGTCCTTGCCCAGTTGCCGCGACCAGTGGTTGAGCATGGCTTCGCCCAGGATGCTGCGTGCCGCGTTGTGGGTGCAGAGGATCAGGACGTTGGTCGTCACGGCGCGGGCGCTCCGGCGGGCGCCGCTGCGCACGGGGCGGCGCCAGGCGCGCATTCGGCCTCCGGGCAGGCAACGCCCTGGCAGCAATTCTCGGTGAGGTAGGCCAGCAACGCGTGCATGCGCGGATAGTTGGCGCGATAGATGCGGTGGCGGCTGACCTGCTCCATGTCGACCAGGCGCGCCGTTGCCAGCTCCTTGAGGTGAAAGGAAAGCGTGGCCGAGGCCAGGGTGAGCGTCGCGGCCAACGCGCCGGGGGTCAGCCCCGGCAGCCCCGCGGCGACCAGCGCACGATAGACGCGCAGCCGCGCCGGCTGGGCGAGCGCCGCAAGCGCAAGCAAGACCTCTTTTTCTTCCATATTTCCATAATAATAGAAATAAGATTTCCGAGCAATACCGGGACGTGCTTGCGGCCCGAAACGGCGCCGCGCAGGACTTGAGCAGAAAGTCATTGCAAGGAGACCCTGTACTGCAGGGCAAAAGCGCACTTTCTCCCGTCTTAGTGCCTGCACAAAGAACTATAGATTCCCTACACCCCTCATTTCTGCGCGCACCGATGAATACCTCTGAACAGTCGGGTTTGCCTTCCCATTCCGGCCGCTCGCACGGCCAACCGGTGTTGATCATCGGCGCGGGCCGTGGCGGCACCGCGATGCTCGAGATGTTCCTCGACGATGAACACGTCGAGGTGATCGGCATCGCCGACACCACCGCCGGCGCACCGGGCCTGGTGCTGGCGGCGCGCCACGGCATCCCGGCGTACATCAACGTGGAGACCGCGCTGCTCGCGGCCAAGGAATACGCCGGCTGCATCGTCTACAACCTGACCCATGACGACGCCGTCGCCGAGCAGGTGCAGGGCATCCTGGGCATCTGCGGCACGAGCGGCAACGAGGCCAAGCTGATCTGGCAGATGGTGACCAACCTCAAGCGCGTGAAGGAGGAGCTGCAGGCCAGCCAGCGCCAGTTCAAGGCGATATTCGACAGCGCGATGGACGGCATCGTCATCTTCAACGAGGGCGGGCGGATCTGCGGCGTCAATCCGGCGGCCGAGCAGATCTTCGGATACAGCGAGTCGGGCGTGCTGGGCAAGAACATGGGCGTGCTGATCCCGCGCCTGAGCAGCGGCAGCGGCGGCGATTCGGAACTGCACATGGCGACCGAGGGCCTGGACGCGGCCGGAACCAAGGTGCGCGAATTCACGGCCGTGCGCCAGGGCGGCGCGACCTTCGACAGTGAACTGTCGATCTCGCAGATGCAGGTTGCCGGACAGCGCCTTTTCATCGGCATCGTGCGCGACATCACCGACCGCAAGCGCGTGCACGAACGCATCGAGCAGCTGGCCCACCACGACTACCTGACCAAGCTGCCGAACCGCGCCCTGTTCAAGGACCGGCTCGAGCGCGCCCTGGCGATAGCCGGCCGCAACCATGGCCGCGTCGCCGTCCTTTTCCTCGACCTGGACGGCTTCAAGGCCGTCAACGACCAGCTCGGGCACGAGGCGGGCGACCAGCTGCTGTGCGAGATCGCCCGGCGCGTCAGCGGCGCGATCCGCCACTCGGACACGGTCGCCCGCGTCGGCGGCGACGAGTTCACCGTGATCCTCAACGAGATCGGCAATCCGCAGGACGTGTCGGTCGTCGCCGAGAAGATACTGGCGGCTATCGCCGCGCCCTTCGCCATCGCCGGCCAGCAGCGAAGCATCGGGGTCAGCATCGGCATCGCGATCTTCCCCGACCATGCCGAGGCGCACGACGAGCTGCTGCGCGCGGCCGATGCATCGATGTACGCCGCCAAGCAGGCCGGCAAGAACACCTTCCGCTTCCACGAGCTGGCGGCGCCGGAGAACGAGTTCACGATCTGAGGCACGGCCGCCGCGCTGGTGGTGCACCCGACCGGACTCGAACCGGTATGACTTTCGTCGAGGGATTTTAAGTCCCTTGCGTCTACCAATTTCGCCACGGGTGCCCGTGCCGGGCGCGACGGCCCGGCCGGCTGCATGCTAGCCGGATTGGCGCCGGTGCGCAGCCTGCCTAGCCGGCTTTTTCCAGTTCTTCCTGGGCCTCGAGCCACTGCGCCTCGAGGCGCCCGACCTTCTCGCCCACCAGTCCGCGCTCCTTGAGCGCACCGGCTACCTCGGTGGATTCGCCGTTGTAGAAGCCCGGATCGGCCAGGCGCTGGTCGAGGCGCTTGAGTTCGGCGTTGGCCGTCTCGAGTTCGCGCTCGATCTTCTGCAGCCGCTGCTGCAGCGGCTTGCGCGCCTGCGCCTGCATCTGGCGCTCCTGCGCCTGCGCGCGCTTGTCCTCGCGGCTGAGACGCTGTTCGCGCGGCGCATCGCGCCGCGCCGCGCCCGCGCCGTCGCGCGCATTTTCCTTGGGTTCGCGCCGGCTGGCGAGCACCAGCGCGGCGTACTGGTCGAGGTCGCCCTCGTAGTTGCTGACCTCGCCGTCGTGCACCAGCCACAGCGTATCGGTGGCCGCGCGCAGCAGGTGGCGGTCGTGCGACACCAGCAGCAGCGCGCCCTCGAACGAGGACAGGGCCATCGTCAGCGCTTCGCGCGTCTCCATGTCGAGGTGGTTGGTCGGCTCGTCGAGCACCAGCAGGTTGGGGCGCTGCCAGGCGATCAGGGCCAGCGCGCAGCGCGCCTTTTCGCCCCCGGACATGCGTCCCACCGGCGCCATCGCCATCTCGCCGGAAAACCGGTAGGTGCCCAGGAAATCGCGCAGTTCCTGCTCGCGAGCCTGCGGCGCGATGCGCCGCAGCTGCTGCAGCGGACTCTCGTCGCCTTCGAGCTGGTCGAGCTGGTGCTGGGCGAAATAGCCGATGGCCACGCCGGTGCCGCGCTGCAGTTCGCCGGCCTGCGGCTGCAGGTGTCCGGTGATGGCCTTGACCAGCGTCGACTTGCCCGCGCCGTTGACGCCCAGGATGCCGATGCGGTCGCCGGCATCGACGACGATGCGCACCTCCTCGAGGATGCTGGTCGCTCCGTAGCCCAGCGCCAGCCCGGAGCCGTCGATCAGGCGCTCGGGCAGGCGGCGCGGCTCGAGGAACTCGAAGCGCCACTCGTGCTGGGCGCGCGAAGGCTCCACCTCGACCAGCCGTTCGAGCATCTTGAGGCGGCTCTGCGCCTGGCGCGCCTTGGTGGCCTGGGCGCGGAAGCGGTCGACGAAGCTTTGCAGGTGCGTGGCCGTGCGCTTGTAGCTGCGCGCCTGCGCGTCCTGCTGGCGGTTGCGCTCGATCAGGGCGGTCTCGAAGGCCGAGTAGTCGCCCGCGTAGCGGCGGATGGTCGGGTTGCTGGCGTCGCCGTCGACGTGCCAGATGGTGTTGACGCTGTGGTCGAGGAACTCGCGGTCGTGCGAGATGATCAGCACGGTCGCCGATTGGCGCCGCAGCCAGGCCTCGAGCCAGACGACCGAGTCGAGGTCCAGGTGATTGGTCGGCTCGTCGAGCAGCAGCAGGTCGGCCGGTCGCAGCAGGGCACGCGCCAGCGCCAGGCGGTTGCGCCAGCCGCCCGAGAAGCTCGTCATCGGCTTGTCGCCGGCATCGGAGGCAAAGCCCAGGCCGCGCATCACCGTCAGGGCCTGCGCATTGATCGCGCCCGGATTGATCTCCGCCAGGTGGGCGTGGGCATGGGCCAGCTCCATGTCGTCGTGGCCGGCCTCGGCGCGGGCCAGCTCGGCGAGCGCCGCGCTGAGCGGTGCATGGCCCTGCAGGACGTAGTCGATGGCGCTGGCCGTCTCGGTGTCGATGTCCTGGGCCACGTGGGCGATGCGCTCGGGACGCGGCGCCTCGATCGAGCCGGCTTCGGCCGACAGCTGGCCCAGGATGGCGGTCAGCAGCGTCGACTTGCCGCAGCCATTGGCGCCGACCAGGCCGATGCGTTCGCCGGGTGCGGCCAGCAGGTTGACGTCGCGGTAGAGGACGCGGGCACCGCGGGCGAGGGAGAGATTGGTGAGGCGCAGCATGCAGAGTGATCTTTTCGGTTACCGTTGCTTGGAGACCCTCACCCCGGCCCTCTCCCGCGCAGCGGGAGAGGAAGGACTATTTGGGCAGGTCTTCCCGCCGCGCAAGAAACACCATGTCGTCGCCGGCGCTGGTGGTCAGCCAGGTGAGCGGCAGGTCCGGGAAGCTGCGTTCGACGGCGCCACGGCCATCGCCGACTTCGACCACCAGCAGGCCGCCGGGTTCGAGATGGGCATGGGCCCGGCGGATGATGGTACGCACCAGGTCCATGCCGTCGTTGCCGCCGGCCAGCGCCAGGCGCGGCTCGTGGCGGTATTCCGGGGGGAGCTTCTCCATCGCGGCCTGCGTGACGTAGGGCGGATTGCTCAGGATCAGGTCGTAGCGGCGCCCCTTGATCGCCTCGAACAGGTTCGACGAGAGCAGGCGCACGCGCGGGCGCAGGTCGTACTCGTCGACGTTGCGCGTTGCCACCGCCAGGGCATCGAGCGAGACGTCGATAGCATCGACCTCGGCCTCGGCGAAGACATTGGCCGCCATGATGGCCAGGCAGCCCGAGCCGGTGCACAGGTCGAGCACATGGCGCACCGCGTGCGGATCCTCGATCCACGGCTGCAGTTCGTCCTTGAGCAGTTCGGCGATGAACGAGCGCGGGATGATGCAGCGCGTGTCGACATAGAAGCGGTAGCCCTGCAGCCAGGATTCGTTGAGCAGGTAGGCGGCGGGCAGGCGCGAACGGATCCGCCGGTCGATCAGCTGCAGCAGCGAATTGATCTCGCCGATGGTGAGGAAGGCGTCGAGGAAGACCTCCATGCGCTCGAGCGGCAGCGACAGCGCGCGCAGCACCAGGAACACGGCCTCGTCGTAGGCATCGACCTGCCCGTGGCCGAAGAACAGGCCTGCCTCGTTGAAGCTGGTCACGGCGAAGCGCAGCGCGTCGCGGATGGTGCGCAGGTTGGCCTTGGCGTCGATGTTCATGGTTTCAGGGTGATCGGGTTCGGGTGGTGCGCCGGACCGCGGCGCTGCGTGCCCCTCAGGGCAGCAGGCGCTCCAGTGTGGCGCGATAGACGTTCTTGAGGGCCTCGATGTCGGCGATGCGCACGTGCTCGTCGATCTTGTGGATGCTGCCGTTGACCGGCCCGAATTCGGCGACCTGGTGGCACACGGAGGCCAGGAACCGCCCGTCGGACGTGCCGCCGGTGGTCGAGCGGGCCGCGGCGACGCCCAGCACGTCGCGCAGCGCGCCGCTGAGCGCGTCGATGAGCGGACCCGGGGCGCAGTGGAAGGGCTTGGCGCCGAGCGTCCATCGTATGGAGAAGTCGACCTCGTGGCCGAAGAGGATCTGCTCGATGCGGCTCTTGAGCGATTCGGGGCTCGACACCGGCGAGAAACGCAGGTTGAAGTCGACCGCGCAGCTGCCGGGGATGACGTTGCCGGCGCCGGTGCCGGCATGGATGTTCGATACCTGGAAAGTGGTGGCGGGAAAGTCGGCGCTGGGCCCGTCCCAGAAGGTGTTGGCCAGCTCGTCGAGCGCCGGCGCGAACTCGTGGATCGGGTTGCGCGCCAGCTGCGGGTAGGCGACGTGACCCTGCACGCCCTTGACCAGCAGCTGGCCGCTGAGCGAGCCGCGGCGGCCGTTCTTGATGGTGTCGCCGAGCCGATCGACGCAGGTCGGCTCGCCGACCAGGCAGAAATCGAGGGTCTCGCCGCGGGCGGCCAGCGCTTCGACCACGGCCACCGTGCCGTCGACTGCCGGCCCCTCCTCGTCGGAGGTGAGCAGCAGCGCGATCGAGCCGGCATGGTTCGGCCGCGCGGCGACGAATTCCTCGGCGGCCACCGTGAAGGCGGCAAGCGAGGTCTTCATGTCGGCGGCGCCACGGCCGTACAGGCAGCCGTCGCGCTCGACGGCCACGAACGGATCGGATTGCCATTGCTCGAGCGGCCCGGTGGGCACCACGTCGGTATGCCCGGCGAAGACGAAGGTCGGGGCTCCGGTGCCGCGGCGCAGCCAGAGATTGGCCACGCCATTGCGGTCGAAGCGTTCGGCGCGAAAGCCGCTGGCCTGCAGGCGCCGCGCGAGCAGCTCCTGGCAGCCGCCGTCGGCCGGCGTGACCGAGCGCTGGCCGATCAGCAGCTTGACCAGATCGAGGGTCGGGTTCGGCGCCGCGGCGGCGCCGGAATCGGGCTGGCCGCCTGCGGGGGTCATCAGATGTTGAGCGTGATTTCGGTGAACGAGGCCGAACTGCTCTCGGCGCTGGCCGAGGCGGCCTCGCGGCGCGACTTGCCGGCGTTGTTGATGAACCACAGCAGGTTGTTCTGCGAATCGGCCGAGGCGAGCGCGTCGTCGCGGGTGATCTCCTCGGCCTGCAGCAGGTTGTAGAGGCTCTGCTCGAAGCTCTGGTTCTCCGGCACCAGGCTCTGCGCCAGCGCCTCCTTGATGCCCGAGACGTCGCCCTTGATGATGAGGTCGCGGGTGTGGCCGGTGTTCATCAGAACTTCCACGGTCGGCACGCGGCCGCCGCGGCGCGAACGCACCAGCCGCTGGCAGATGACCGCGCGCAGCGAGGTGGCGATGTCCTCGAACAGCGCCATGCGGGTTTCCGGCGTGTAGAAGCTGATGATGCGGTTGAGCGCGTTGGCGCAGTTGGTCGCGTGCATCGTGGCGATCACGAAGTGGCCGGACATCGAATACGCCAGCGCGGCGCCCATGGTGTCGCGGTCGCGGATCTCGCCGATGAACAGCACATCGGGCGCCTGGCGCATGGCGCTGCGCATGGCCGCCTGCAGCGTCAGCGCATCGGCGCCGATCTCGCGCTGGTTGATGATGGACTTCTTGTTCTGGAACAGGAATTCGATCGGGTCCTCGAAGGTGAGGATGTGGCCGGTCTGCAGCTCGTTGCGGTAGTCGATCATCGAGGCGATCGACGTGGACTTGCCCGACCCGGCAGCCCCCACCACCAGCACCAGGCCGCGGCGCGACAGCGCCAGGTCCTTGAACGCCGGCGGCAGCTGCAGCTCGTCGAGGTGCGGGATCTCGGTCGGGATGTAGCGCAGCACCGCCGAAATGGTGCCGCGCTGGCGGAACGCGCTCAGGCGGAAGCTGCCCAGGCCCTGCACCGGTATGCCGATGTTGAGCTCGCAGGTCTCCTCGAGCTCGCGGAACTGGGCGTCGCTCAGGCGCTCGGTCAGCAGCTCGGTGACCTGCTGCGGATGCAGCCGGTCCTGGCTGATCGGCACGCACACGCCGTTGATCTTGATGGTGATCGGCGAGCCGGCGGCCAGGAAGAGGTCGGAGGCCTTCTTCTCGGCCATCAGGGCAAAGAGTCGTTCCAGGGTCATGGCGTTCCTTCCTCGGCTGCCACGCTGCGCAGCAGTTCGTTGATGGCGGTCTTGGCGCGCGTCTGCGCGTCCACGCGCTTGACGATGATGGCGCAGTACAGGCTGTGGCTGCCGTCGCGCGCCGGCAGCGAACCGGGCACCACCACCGCGCCGCGCGGCACGCGACCGTACAGGATGGTGCCGTTCTCGCGGTCGTAGATGCGCGTGCTCGCGCCGATGAACACCCCCATGGAGAGCACGGCGTCCTGCTCGACGATGACGCCCTCGACGACCTCGGAGCGCGCGCCGATGAAGCAATTGTCCTCGATGATCGTGGGCGCGGCCTGGACCGGTTCGAGCACGCCGCCGATGCCCACGCCGCCCGACAGGTGGACATTGCGGCCGATCTGCGCGCAGGAACCGACGGTTGCCCAGGTATCGACCATCGTGCCCTCGTCGACATAGGCGCCGATGTTGACGAACGACGGCATCAGCACGACGTTGCGGCCGATGTAGGCGCCGCGGCGCGCCACCGCCGGCGGCACCACGCGCACGCCGGCGGCGCGGAAGCGCGCCTCGTCGTAGTCGCCGAACTTGGTGTCGACCTTGTCGTAGAAGCGCAGCGCCGAATCGGCGCCGCCCGGCAGCATGGCGTTGTCGCGCAGGCGAAACGACAGCAGCACGGCCTTCTTGAGCCACTGGTGGACCTGCCAGGCGCCGTCGATCTTCTCGGCCACGCGCAGCCGTCCCGCATCGAGCTCCTCGAGCACCGCCGCTACCGCCGCGCGCAGTTCGGGTGACGCGCTGGCCGGGTTCAACTGGCTGCGCTGTTCCCAGGCGTGGTCTATGGTCTGCTGCGGCGTCATGAGGTCTCCGAAACACGTGCGGTTGGGGCGATCGGCGCGACGCCGTGGCGCGCGCCGTGGGCAAGGATACGTGCTGCGGCCTCGGCCACGTCGGCGGCATCGGCGACCAGGGCCAGGCGCACGTGGCCGGCGCCCGGATTGCGGCCGTGGATCTCGCGCCCGAGGAAGCTGCCCGGAAGAACCATCACGTTCTGTTCGGCATACAGCGAGGCCGCGTACTCGGTGTCGCTGCCCGGCGTGCGCGCCCAGAGGTAGAAGGCCGCGTCGGGCATCGGGGCGGGCAGCACGCGCGCGATGCGCGGCTGGGCCTGGTCGAACTTGGCGGCATAGCGCCGGCGGTTGTCGATGACGTGCGCCTCGTCGTTCCAGGCCGCCACGCTGGCGGCCTGCACGGCCGGGTTCATCGCGCAGCCATGATAGGTGCGGTAGGCCAGGAAGCGCGCGATCGCCCGGGCGTCGCCGGCGACGTAGCCGGAACGCATCCCAGGCGCATTGGAGCGCTTGGACAGGCTGCTGAAGCTCACCAGGCGCTCGTAACCCTTGCGGCCGAGCTGCGCGGCGGCCTGCAGCGCGCCCAGCGGCGCGGCGCCCTCGGCAAAATAGATCTCCGAATAGCACTCGTCGGCGGCGATGAGGAAGTCGTGCCGGTCGGCCAGCGCGAACAGTTCGCGCCACTCGGCCAGCGACATCACGTGGCCGGTGGGATTGCCCGGCGAACAGGCGTAGACCAGCCGCACGCGTTCCCAGTCGCGTGCATCCAGCGTTTCCCACGGCATGCGGTAGCCGTTCTCGGCGGTGGTCGGCAGGTAGCGCACCTGGGCCCCGGCCAGCAGGGCCGCACCTTCATAGATCTGGTAGCCGGGGTTGGGAACCACCACCAGGGCGCGGGCGTGCGGGTCGATCACCGCCTGGGCGAAGGCGAACAGGGCTTCGCGCGATCCGGTGACCGGCAGCACCTGGGTCTGCGGATCGAGCGGCGCCAGCCCATAGCGGCGCGTCAGCCAGGCGGCGATGGCGCCGCGCAGCGCATCGGTGCCGCGGGTTGCCGGGTAGGTCGCCAGGCCGGGCAGGGCGGCGGCCAGCGCGTCCACCAGCACGGCCGGCGTGGGGTGGCGCGGCTCGCCGATCGACAGGTTGATCGGCGCAAGCTGCGCCGGCGGCGCATGGGGGGCCAGCAGCGCGCGCAGCCGTTCGAACGGATAGGGGCGCAGCAGATCGAGGGCCGGATTGAAACGCGGTTCGGCCGTGGCCGGCGCCGCCGCGGGCGCGGCCGGGGGGACGGCGTGCGCGGCGGTCACGAGCGCGGCGCCTCGTAGGGCACGGCGGGCAGCGCGCCGGTATCGAGGCCGCTGCCGCCTCCCAGGTCGACCGCCGGCTGCGGCTTCCAGCCGCGCTTGCGGTGCTCGACGACCACCGTGGTGTAGATGCCGCCGCGCACGTTCCAGCGGGCATGGACGCGCAGGAAGCGCGGCGCGATCGCCGTGACCAGGTCGTCGAGCACGCGATTGGTCACCGCTTCGTGGAAAGCGCCCAGGTTGCGGAAGGCGGCGAAATACAGCTTGAGGCTCTTCAACTCGACATTGCGCCGGTCCGGCACGAATTCGAGCTCGAAGCGGGCGAAATCGGGCTGGGCGGTGAGGGGGCACAGGCACGTGAATTCGGGCACGACGATGCGCACCACGTAGTCGCGCCGCGGGCTGGGGTTGGGGAACGATGCCAGGTGGTCGGACGGCAGCGCGGCGGCGCTGCCTGCCACGGCGGTCTTGCTGCTGCTGGACGGGCGGGTACGGCTTTTCTTCATGGTTTCCCGGTGGATGGACGCTGGCGAGCAGCGGGCGCGGCGGCCGGGCAGGGCGTTTTGCCCGCCGCGGGGGAGCCGCCGGCAGTGCCGGGGCGGGCGCCCGCCTGCCATTTCGCTATCATTATAGTTTCGCCCTCGTGTTTCGACGAGAAAAAGCGCCGGGGGCCCTGCCGGGGCCACAAGGCCCCTTGGATACGCCTGCCGGTGCGCGGCCCGGTCCAACCCCTCCAATGGAAACGACAACGTGCGATTGCGGCAGATAAAGCTGGCCGGCTTCAAGTCCTTTGTTGACCCGACCCAGATCGATGTTCCGGGGCGCCTGGTGGGCGTGGTCGGGCCCAATGGCTGCGGCAAGTCCAACGTGATGGATGCCGTGCGCTGGGTTCTGGGCGAGACCAAGGCGGCCGAGCTGCGCGGCGAGTCGATGCAGGACGTGATCTTCAACGGCGCGGCCAACCGCAAGCCGGCGGGCCGGGCCAGCGTCGAGCTGGTGTTCGAGAACAACGAGGGCCGGATCGGCGGCGAATGGGGCCGCTTCAGCGAGCTGTCGGTCAAGCGCGTGCTCACGCGCGACAACGCCTCGGCCTACGTGATCAACAACCAGCAGGTGCGCCGGCGCGACGTGCACGACCTGTTCCTGGGAACCGGCCTGGGGCCGCGCGCCTACGCCATCATCGGCCAGGGGATGATCTCGCGCATCGTCGAGGCCCGTCCCGAGGAACTGCGCACCTTCCTGGAAGAGGCCGCCGGGGTCACCAAGTACAAGGAGCGCCGCCGCGAGACCGAGACGCGCCTGTCGGACACGCGCGAGAACCTCACGCGGATCGGCGACGTCATCCGTGAACTCGACGGCCAGATCGAGCGGCTGCAGCGCCAGGCCGAGGTGGCGCGCGAATATCGCGGCCTGACCGAGAACCACGGCCGGGCGCAGGCGCTGATGTGGCTCACGCGCCAGCAGCAGAGCGTGGTCGAGCAGGCCCGCCACACCCGCGAGATCGAGCAGGGCGAGTCGGCGATCGAGGCCCAGATGGCCGAGCTGCGTGCCGTCGAGCTGCGCCTGGAGCAGGAGCGCGAAGCGCACTACGGGGCCAACGACGCGGCCAATGCCGCGCATGCCGAGCTGGGCCGCATCAACAGCGAGATCGGCCGCCTCGAGGGCGAGATCCGCGCCACGCTGGAGGCGCGGGCCCGGCTGTCGGCGCAGCTCGAGAGCCTGACGCAGTCGCAGCTGCGCCGCACCGAGGAAGGCGCCCAGCTGCGCCAGCGCGGCGTCGAGCTCGATGCGGCCGCCGCCGCCACCGGCGCGCGCCTGGAACAGGCGCGACTGGCGCTGGAGAGCCACGACGCGATGCTGCCCGAGTGCGAGGCCGCGAGCGAAGCGGCCCGCGAGGCGCTGACCGGCGCGCGCGCCCGCGCCGCATCCGCTGCGCAGGAAATCGCCAGCGCCGGCCAGCAGATGCAGGTCTTCGAGCGGGCCGCCAACACCCTGCTGATGCGCCGCGAACGCCTGGTCGACGAGCAGGCGCAGCTGGGCGAGCCCGATGCGCAGCGCCTGGGTGCGCTGCAGGCCGAGGCGGCCAGCGTTCAGGCGCAGGCCGAGGCGGCCCAGGAACGCGGCCTGCAGGCCGAGGCCCACGAGCGCGACCTGCAGGCGCGGCGTGAAGCGCAGACCGAGACGCGCCGCCAGGCGTCGGCCGAGCTGCACAAGCTCGAGGCGCGGCAGCACGCCGTGCAGGAGACGCTGGCCAACATCGAGGCCGACGAACGCCTCGATCCCTGGCTGCGCCAGCAGGGGATGGAGTCGCTGCCGCGCCTGTTCAAGCGCCTCGACGTCGAGGCCGGCTGGGAAACCGCGATCGAGGCGGTACTGCGCGAGCGCGTCGAGGCGATGGAAGTGGGCCGGCTCGAACCGATGGCGGCCTTCGGCCAGGTGGCGCCGCCCTCGCGCGTGAGCTTCTTCGAGCTGGCCGGTGGCGACGCCGGCGCCGCCGCGCCGCCACGGCAGGGCGCCTTTGCCGGACTGGGCGAGCGCGTCACCGTGCGCGGCGCCAACGACGCCCGCGTGATCCGCAGTCTGCTCGACGACTGGCTCGCGGGCGTCTACGCCCAGCCGGACCTGGCCACCGCCATGGCGGCGCGCGCCCAGCTCGCCGCCGGCGAGCAGTTCGTCGTGCCCGGCGGTCACCTCGTCTCGCGCCACGCGGTGCGCTTTTTCGCCGCCGACGACCGCAAGGCCGGCCTGCTGGCGCGCAAGCGCGAGGCCGAAAACCTCGAACTGCAGGTGCGTGCCCAGCGGTTGATCGACGAGCAGGCCGGGGAGGCCCTGGCGCGGCTCGAATCGCAGCTGCGCCAGGCCCAGCAGGACGCGCAGGCCGCGCGCGACAGCGCCGGGCAGCTGCGCGGCCGGGCGCACACGCTGCAGCTCGAGGCCGTGCGCCTGGGCGAGCTCATCGACCGGATCCGCCACCGCGGCAGCCAGATCGACGCCGAGCTCGACGAACTGGCCACCGAGGAGCAGGAGCTGGGCCGCCAGCGCGATGCCGCCGAGGCGCGCTTCACCGCGCTCGACGAGGCGCTGGGCGGACTGCAGGAGCAGGTGGAAAGCGCCCGGCTGGCCGACGAGCAGGCCAGCGCGCTGCTGCGCGACAAGCGCGACCAGTCGCGCCAGCTCGGCGCCGAATGCCAGCGGCTGGAATTCGAACTGGCCGCGACCCGCGAGCGCATCGGCGACGTGCATCACGCCGTGGAGGTAGCCGCCGCCGATGCGCTGCGCCTGGCGCAGGACATCGAGCGGGCCCAGCTCGAGGCGGCCAAGCTCGACGACAGCGCCGCGCGCGGCGGACTCGAGGACTGGCTGCAGCAGCGGGTCGCCGCCGAGCAGGCGGTGGCGCTGGCCCGCGCCCAGGTCGACGAATGGATGCAGAAATCGCGCACCAGCGAGGACCAGCGCCAGAAGATCGAGCGCGGCCTGCAGCCGCGCCGCGACCGCGTGACCGAGTGCAAGCTCAAGGAACAGGCGGCGCGGCTGGCCGCCGAGCAGTACGAGGGCCTGCTTGCCGAGGCCAATGTCGACCGCGAGGCGCTGCTGGGGCAACTGGCGGGCCTGCCCGCGGTATCCGTGCAGGAGGCCGAGATCGCCCGCCTGGGCCAGGCGATCGCCGACCTGGGCGCGGTCAACCTGGCGGCGCTGGAGGAGCTCGAGACCGCGAGCCAGCGCCAGGGCTTCCTCAACGCGCAGTCGGCGGACCTGCAGTCGGCGGTGAGCACGCTCGAGGACGCGATCCGCAAGATCGACCTGGAGACGCGGGCGCTGCTGCAGAAGACCTTCGACGAGGTCAACCGCCACTTCGGCGAGCTGTTCCCGCGGCTGTTCGGCGGCGGCGAAGCCAAGCTGACGATGACCGGCGACGAGATCCTCGATGCCGGCGTCCTGGTGAGCGCGCAGCCGCCCGGCAAGCGCAACAGTTCCATCCACCTGCTCTCCGGGGGCGAGAAGGCGCTGACGGCCACGGCGCTGGTGTTTGCCATGTTCAAGCTCAATCCGGCGCCGTTCTGCCTGCTCGACGAGGTCGACGCGCCGCTCGACGACGCCAACACCGAGCGCTTCTGCCAGCTGGTGCGGTCGATGTCCGAGCACACGCAATTCCTGTTCATCACCCACAACAAGCTGGCCATGGAGATGGGCGAGCAGCTCGTGGGCGTGACGATGCAGGAGCAGGGGGTATCGCGTATCGTTGCGGTCGATATCGACAGCGCGGTCCGGATGACGGCTGAGGCGGCCTAGCGGTCGACCAGGACAGACCCCTTCCCGTGTGCGGGAGGGGGCAGGGTGAGGGCAGACGCGCCGTGCATTTCGTTCAATGAGCACCCGATGAGGAGCGAGCTGCAACTGGCGCTGCTGGCGGTGGCCGTGCTGCTGCTGCTGGCGCTGTACATCCACGGCAAATGGCAGGAGCGCCGGCTGTTGCGGCGCATGCGCGAGCGCCTGCACGGCGGCGTCGGCGATGCGCTGCTGCAGGCGGCCGCGGCGCCGCGGCGCCAGGATCCGCGCTACTTCGGCGCCGATCCGGCCGCCGCCTGGGAAGCGGCCCGCGCGGCCGCGCCGGGCGCCGCCGCCGGGCCGGTCGAGGGGGACGCGGTGGCGGCGCGCGGCGCAACGGCGCCGGGCACCACGCTTGCGAACGCCCCGGACTACGATGCACCCTTCGTCATCGCCGCCGCCGAGGAGGCCGCGCCGCCCGCACCGCCCCCGCCGCCGGTCGAGGTCACTTCCGAGGCGCTGCGCACGCCATCGGCGCTGCTGCGACCGAACTGGACCGAGGACCCGCTGCTCGACTGTTCGCTGGAGATCCGCTGCGCGCGGGCGGTCGACGGCGTCAGCGTGATCGATGCGGCCGCGCTGCTGGCGCACACGTCGTGGCGCCTGCCGGTGCATTTCGTGGTCTGGGACGGGCGCCACCAGCAATGGGTGCTGCCCGACCGCTTCGGCTATTACACCGATGCGCTGGCGTCCATCCAGCTGGCCGACCGGCGCACGCGCATCGATGGCGACGAACTCGACCGCTTCGTCCACACCGTGCAGCAGCTTGCCGTGGCCCTCGATGCCGACGTCGACGTCCCCGATACCGCGCGCCTGCTGGCGATGGCCGAGGACCTGGACCGGCTGATCGCGCGCTTCGACATCCGCATCGGCCTGACCGTCGAATCGACCGGACCCTACTGGACCGGGCCGCAGTTGCGCAATGCCGCGCAGGAGGCCGGTTTCGTGGCCACCAGCGCGCAGCGCTGGGCCTATTGCGATGCCCAGGGCGATCCGCTGTACATCCTGCAGGTCGATCCGGCGCGGATGAACCGCGTGCTGCTCGAGCTCGACATCGCCGCGGCGCCGGTGGCCACGCAACCGTTCCCGTCGATGGTCGAGAGCGCCCGGGCGCTGGCCGCGCGGCTCGGGGCGCGCGTCGTCGACGACAACGGCGCGGCCATCGAGGCGCGCTCGGTCGAGGCCATAGATGCCCAGCTGGCGCGCGTCTACGCCGACCTGCGCGCCGCCGGGATCGAGCCGGGCAGCGTCCGCGCCCGCCGTCTCTATCCCTGAGGGCGGCCGGATGCGCGGGCCGGCCCAGGCACCTCCACCGGCGGACGCTGCGGTCCCGGCGCCGGCGCCGGGGCGCGTGCGCGAGCACGCCGCGGCGCTGCGCGAGCGCATCGGCCGCCTCGACCACGCCTACTACGTGCTCGACGCACCGCAAGCCTCCGATGCCGACTACGACGTGCTGCTGCGCGAACTGCAGGCGCTCGAGGCGCAATACCCGGAACTGCGCACCGCCGATTCGCCGACGCAGCGGGTCGGCGGCGCGCCCCGCGCCGATCTCGCGCCGGCGCCGCACGCGGTGCCGATGCTGTCGCTCAACAACGCCCTGACCGACGACGAGGCCGCGGCCTTCGACGCGCGCGTCCAGGCCGCGCTGGGAGCGGCCGATCCGGCCTACTGCTGCGAGCTCAAGTTCGACGGCCTGGCGATCAGCCTGCGCTACCGCGACGGCGTGCTCGAACGCGCCGCCACGCGCGGCGACGGCAGCGTCGGCGAGGACGTGACGGCCAATGTGCGCACTATCCGCAGCCTGCCGCTGCGCCTGCCGGCCGGTGCGCCGCCGCTGTTCGACGTGCGCGGCGAGGTGCTGATGTTCCGCCGCGACTTCGAGCGCCTCAACGCGCACCAGCGGGCCCAGGAAGCCAAGGAATTCGCCAATCCGCGCAATGCCGCTGCCGGCAGCCTGCGGCAGCTCGATGCCACGGTGACCGCGCAGCGTCGCCTGCACTTCTTCGCCTACGGTGTCGTGCTCGGCGACGCCGACGAGGCGACCGGCAGCGCGGCCCCGCGGGATGCGGCGCCGGGGGTGGCCGGCGCGCGCACCCAGTCGGCCCTGCTCGACGCCTTGCGCGACCTGGGGCTGCCGGTCTGCGAGCACCGCGCCGTGGTCCACGGGATCGCCGGCCTGCGCGGTTTCTACGAGACGATATCGCTGCGCCGCGACGGCCTGCCCTACGAGATCGACGGCGTGGTCTTCAAGGTCGACGATTTCGCCCAGCAGCGGCGCCTGGGCGCGCTGGCGCGGGCGCCGCGCTGGGCGGTGGCGCGCAAGTTCCCGCCGCGCGAGGCGCGCACGCAGGTGCTGGACATCGACGTGCAGGTGGGCCGCACCGGGGCGATCACGCCGGTGGCCCGGCTGGCGCCGGTCGAGGTCGGCGGCGTGATGGTCAGCAACGCCAGCCTGCACAACGAGGACGAGGTGCGGCGCAAGGACGTGCGCATCGGCGACACCGTCATCGTGCGCCGCGCCGGCGACGTGATCCCCGAAGTGCTGGCCAGCGTGCCGGAATTGCGCCCGGCCGATGCGCGCCCGTTCCTCATGCCGGTCGCCTGCCCGGTATGCGGCTCGGCGATAGAGCGCGAGGAGGGCGAGGTGATCGCGCGCTGCAGCGGCGGCCTGATCTGCCCGGCGCAGCGCAAGCAGGCCTTGCTGCATTTTGCCGGCCGCCGCGCCCTCGACATCGACGGGCTGGGCGAGAAGCTCGTCGACCAGCTGGTCGACGCGGGCCTGGTGTCGCATCCGGCCGGGCTGTTCGCGCTGGACCTGCCGACGCTGCAGGGCCTGGACCGGATGGGTGAGAAGTCGGCGACCAAGCTGCTCGCGGCCATCGACGCGGCGCGCAGCACCACGCTCGAGCGTTTCCTCTACTCGCTGGGCATGCGGCACGTGGGCGAGACCACGGCACGCGACCTGGCACGCCATTTCGGCAGCTACGCGGCGCTGGCGGCCGCCTCCGAGGACGAATTGCTGCGCGTGCCCGACGTGGGGCCGGTGGTCGCGCAGGCGATACGCCATTTCCTCGACGAACCGCGCAACCGCGCCGAGGTCGACGCCCTGCTCGGTACACTGCAGATCGCCGCGCCCGCCGCGCCGCCGCAGTCGCAGCAGCTGGCCGGCGCGAGCTTCGTGCTGACCGGCACGCTGCCGACGCTGAGCCGCGACGAAGCGGCGGCGCTGATCGAGGCGGCCGGCGGCAAGGTGAGCTCGGCGGTATCGCGCAAGACCCGCTATGTGGTGGCCGGTGCCGATGCCGGCAGCAAGCTGGCCAAGGCGCAGGAACTGGGCATACCGGTGCTCGACGAGGCGGGCCTCAGGGCCCTGCTGGAAACCACAGGAGGCGCTTGATGTACGGCATCATAGGCGGCAGCGGGCTGGCCAAGCTCGCGGCCCTGCAGGAACCCCGGCGCCAGGTCATGCGCACGCCCTACGGCGAGCCGTCGGGCGCGCTGACCTTCGGCACCCTGGCGGGTTGCCCCATCGTGTTCGTCGCCCGGCACGGCTACGGCCATACGATCGCGCCGCACGAGATCAACTACCGTGCCAACATCTGGGCCCTCAAGGAGCTGGGCGTCGAGGGGATATTCGCCATCGCCAGCGTCGGCGGCATCCGCGCCGACCTGGCGCCCCGCACGCTGGTGGTGCCGCACCAGATCCTCGACTACACCCATAGCCGTGACTGCACGTTCTTCGAGCGCGGCGCCGGCGCGGTCACGCATATCGACTTCACGCAGCCGTACACCCAGCGGCTGCGCCAGCGGTTGCTCGAGGGCGCGCGGCACGCGGGCGAGGCGGTGGTCGACGGCGCCATCTATGCCTGCATGCAGGGTCCGCGGCTGGAGACCGCCGCGGAGGTCAATCGCCTCGAGCGCGACGGTGCCGACGTGGTCGGCATGACCGGGATGCCGGAGGCGGCGCTGGCGCGCGAGGCCGGCCTCGACTACGCCACGCTCAGCGTGGTCGTCAACCACGCCGCCGGCCGCGGCGACAGCAAGGTGCAGGTGGAGCTCTCGCAGCTGGGCGCCGCGCTGCAACAGGCGATGGTGCGCGCGGTGCGCGTGCTCGAATCGGCACTCGGAGGCGCGGGATGATACGGCCGATACTGCGGATGGGCGACCCCCGGCTGCTGCAGGTGAGCCAGCCGGTCACGGAATTCGGCACGCCGGAACTGGCCGCGCTGCTCGACGACATGTTCGAGACCATGCATGCGGCCGACGGCGCCGGGCTGGCCGCGCCGCAGATCGGCGTGCTGCTGCGGGTGGTGATCTTCGGCTTCGAGCAGAACGAGCGCTATCGCGATGCCCCGCCGATCCCGCCCACGGTGCTGATCAATCCGCGCATCGAACCCCTGACCGACGCCATCGAGGAGGGCTGGGAGGGCTGCCTGTCGGTGCCCGGCCTGCGCGGCGTGGTGCCGCGGGTGGCGCGGCTGCGCTATTCGGGCTTCGACGCCCAGGGCGCGCCGTTCTCGCGCGAGGTCGAGGGTTTCCATGCGCGCGTCGCGCAGCACGAGTGCGACCACCTGGACGGCATCCTGTATCCGATGCGCATCAGGGACTTCTCCCGCTTCGGTTTCACCGAGGAGCTGTTTCCCGGCCAGGGCATCAAGGACGACTGAACGCTGCGCAGCCCGCGGTGCATGCGAGGCGTCGGCGGGTGGAGGCTATGGCGACGGCGCGCTGCCGTGCGCGACCGGCCGGGCCTCGCCGCCCTGTTCGAACAGGTGGATGCGGTCGCGCATGTCGGGATGCGTGCTCAGGTACTCGGGCACCTGGATATGGCCGGCCGCCGCGCCGCCGGCGTCGCCGCGCGGCCCCGGCTGCCAGTCGACGAGGCGCTGGAAAAGCACGACCGCGGGACGAGTCGAGAGGCCGTTGGCCTGCATGAGTTGCAGCGCGTAAAGGTCGGCGGCCCTTTCGGCGTCGCGCGAATAGCTCAGCGACGTGAAACCGGCCGCGGCGCCGGCGGCAACGCCCGAGATGTCGCCCAGGTACCAGGCCGCGACCGCCGAGAACAAGGTCGCGCGCACGAGGGCGCGCATGCCGTGGCGGTAGTGCAGGTGGCCCATTTCGTGACCCAGCACCGTCATCAGTGCGGCATCGTCGTCCGGCGCAAGGGCGACCAGTTCGTCGCCGACCACGATCGAACCGCCGGGCAGTGCAAACGCATTGGGTGCACCCAGGCGCCGGAATGCGATGCGATATTCCGGGACGCCAGCGGGCTTGACCAGCGCCTCGAAGCGCCGCTGCAACTGCTCCTGGCGCGCCGCCGGCAGGGACGAGGGTTCGAAGACCTTGCCGCTTTCGAGTTGTTGCAGGACCGAATCGCCGACCTCCCGGTCCCAGGCAGGCGGTACATGGTCGACGATCAGGTCGGCGGCCAGCGGGATGCCCCAGCGCCAGACGCCCGCCATCACGGCCAGCAGGAGGGCAGCCAGGCACAGCAGCATCGCGCGATGGGCGTGCAACCAGCTCTCGATGGACGCGGCAACCCCGATCTGCTCGAGCAGCGCGCGGCTCTGGGGCGAGTCGGCCAGTTCGCAGACGCTGCCGTCGCCGATCGTGATGCAGATCGGCGCCGGCGCGCGGGCCATCGTCAGGCGCAATTGCGCCGCGAAGATTTCCCGGTGCAGGTCCGGTCCATCTATCGTCAGGGTGCCATCGCCGGCGCTGACGGATACGTCCTGGCCGCGGCTGCTGATGCCGTCGAAGTAGCGCCCGGGAACCATCGAGTCGGCTATAAGGCCAGGTCGAAGCCGAAGATCTCGGCGGTCTCCTCGCCGACCGCCGTCACACCGGCATCGGCAGCGTTGGCGACGACCGCGGCCGGATCGCCCTCCCAGGAGAGCGCGCCGAGTTGGTAGCGCAGCGTGCGCACCACGGCGTAGGGCCAGTAAAGACCCAGTGTCACGATCACGAGAAAGGCATTCAGGGCGTAGATCTGCAGCAGTTCACCACCGCTGGCCTGGCTGTGGAACGGCGCAGCGCCCAGCCGGGTATTGCCCCAGATGAAGTTCTGCCGCAGCGCGGTCACCAGCGGATAGACGGCGAACATGACGGCGTAGCCCAGTATCACCCCGACCACGATCCCGACCATCTGGTCCGCGGCGTTGGCGGCCTGGGTGCTGGCCGTCGCCAGGTTGACGGCGTGCGCGATGGTGCGCGCGATGAACCCCCCGCCAAAGCCGAATATGACCGCGACGATCACCGCGAAAACGCCCAGCCCGAACGCGGCAAAACCCAGCCAGTAGGCATCGCCCAGCGTCGCGGTAAAGGAAAACG